>Ga0307469_10000065_pt1 | contig 38887 bp, 35 predicted proteins | sample atmos_gasesAM2C__FD_203084 | JGI IMG/M metagenome (GOLD analysis project Ga0307469, IMG submission 203084) | Hardwood forest soil microbial communities from Morgan-Monroe State Forest, Indiana, United States - atmos_gasesAM2C_515 | ecosystem: Environmental > Terrestrial > Soil > Temperate... | reverse complement strand
CTCGAACCTGGGACGACCTTGATCTCTCCTCCGTGCATGTCGACGATCCATCGGGCGATGGCGAGGCCGAGGCCCGTGCCGCCGTCGCTCCGCGTGCGGGCCGTGTCCGCGCGGTAGAAGCGCTCGAAGATGCGCTCTTCCTCGCCGAGCGGGACGCCCGGTCCTTCGTCGTTCACCTCGATCTTCACGTGACCGTTCTCGCGGGCCGCGGAGACGGTGACGGTTCCGTCCGGCGGTGAATGACGGACGGCGTTCTCCACGAGGTTCGAGATCACCTGGTGTATCCGTTCGGCGTCGCCGTTCGCTCGGAGCTCGCTTCCGGCATCCACGACGAGGTGGATACCCACGGGAGCGTGGAGTTCAGCCTCACGCACGGCTTGGTCGAGCACCGGACGAAGCTCGAAGACGTCGCGGTTCAGCGGGACGACCCCCGATTCGAGCTTGCTGAGGTCGAGGAGCTGCGTGACGAGACGCCCGAGGCGTTCGACCTGTTCGAGCATCGTCCGGAGCATGTCGGGGTCCGGCGGCTCGACGCCGTCGATCAGGTTCTCGAGGCCGGCGCGGAGCGCGGTGATCGGCGTTCTCAGTTCGTGCGAAACGTTCGCGATGAGGTCTCGCCGCATGCGGTCGACCTCGGCGAGCTGCGACGCCATCGCGTTGAATGCACGGGCGAGCTCGCCGACCTCGTCGTTGGACGTTGCCGTGACGCGGCGACGGTAGTCACCGCGCGACATCGCCTTCGCCGCTTGCGACATCTCGCGGAGCGGCGACACCATGCCGCGCGCGAGCACCTGCACCATCGCGAGCGCAAGCGCACCGGCGAGCGCGACCGTGAAGTAGGGCCAGATGTGCAGCTTCACACCGAGGGCGATGATGAACGTCGACACGCCGACGGCGCCGACGATGATGACGCCGAGCTTCAGCTTGATCGACGGGAGCCGGTCCAGCGGCCTCACGATGCTTCCCCAAAGGCGTAGCCGATGCCGTGCACCGTCCGGATGATGCCGTCGCCGAGCTTTCGTCGGATGCCACGCACGTGCGAGTCGACGGTGCGCGAGCCGGCGCCGTCGCGGTAGCCCCAGACCTCGCCGAGCAGGCGTTCGCGAGGGAAGACCGAGCGTTTGTGCCGCGCGAGGTAGAGCAGGAGATCGAATTCGGTGGGGGTGAGGTGGACCGTTTCGTCGTCCTTCGTGACGCGGCGCGCGTCGGGCTCGATGCGCACGCCGGCGATCTCGATCGCGTCGTCCGGCTTCGGTTCGCGCTTCGTCCGGCGGAGGAGCGCGTGGACGCGCGCGACGAGCTCGCGGGGCGAGAAGGGCTTCGTCATGTAGTCGTCCGCGCCGACCTCGAGACCCACGACCGTGTCGGTCTCCGTGTCGCGCGCGGTGAGCATCAGGACGGGGACCGGGGCGTCGCGCTGGATCCGCCGGCAGACCTCGAGGCCGTCGACGCCCGGGAGCATCAGATCGAGGACGACGAGGTCCGGACGGAGCCGTTCCGCGGCCTCGATGCCTTTCGTGCCGTCGACCGCGATCTCGACGTCGAAACCCTCGCTGCGTAGACGGGCGGCGACGGCCGATGCGATGGGCGCTTCGTCCTCGACCACGAGGATCGTTGCTGCTGTCATCAACGCAAGCTTAGGCGGGCGGAGTGGAGAAGTCTTCGGCGACTTGTTCAGGTTTCGTGCAGGTCAGAACACCTGTATGACCTGCGCCGCAACGCGCGCGACGTGCCGACCACGTGAACGCCATGATGGCGAACGGACGTCCGCGTACGGTGGACCTGCAGGGTCCGGCGTCGCTAAGCAGCGCGCGTCGACAGAGCGCGTAACAGGCGAGCCTCGAGTTCCGCACGGTCGGGGAGCCTTTTCAACCGGAGGCCGCCGTTCGTGCGGTCCGCAGCGTAGATCGCCGTTGCGAGAAGGTCGTTGTGGGTCGCGCCGAGGTCCGCGTCGGGGCCGAGCTTCGTCCGCTTGAGTTCGCGGAGGTACGCGCGTTCGATGGCGCGTGCGAACGCAGGGTCGCTGGGCTGCTCGGCCTCGCGCTCGAGATCACGGAAGCGTTCCCACGCCGACTGCCGCGAGACGCGCAACGCGTCGGCGATGTGTTGCCAGGAGTGCCCCTTCGTGCGGGCGAGCTTCACCCACTCGCGCAACATCGACTCGATGCCGTCCGAGCACTCGACGATGCCGCCGATCACCGCGAGGGGGTCGTTGAAACCTTCGTCGACGCGGAGATCCAATCGCACGATCATTGCCCGACTGTAAGGCTACCCTGACAGGTTGTCAAGAATGGCTGGCGTAAGCGTCGACGTCTCACCCGTCGAACACAGCCGATATCGATCACACGACGTCTGAGCCGCAGTCGCCCACGTGTGGCGTGGTCGATTCCAGTGGTCAGGCGACGGCGATCGACCACGCGAACTCGCAGTTGTACCGCTGATCCCGCCGCGTGAACGGTTTTCGTCGCGGACGCCGTCACGCCCAAGCGTGTTCGGAGTCGCGGTGGTGGTCGACCATTGATGAGTTCCGCCCTCAGGCATCCGCCGCTTCGAAGCTCCACGCTTCGAGCATGAAGCCGTGGGGATCGAGCCAGAACGTTGCGTAGTGCTCTCCGTACTCTGGGAACTCTCTCGGTTCGTGAACGATCTCGGCGTCGTGCGCCTTCGCCCACTCGTACGCCGCACGCACGATCGCTCGGCTCTCGACCATGAACGCGATGTGCTGCAGCCCTGTTCCGTGACGTGAGTACTCGCTCGGTTCGAGCGCCTGGTAGAAGAACACCTGCGTTCCGCGCGCTCCGTCCGGACCGTAGTTGAACGTTCCGTCGGGAGCGGTCGGGAACCACTGCTTCATACCGAGGACGGGCATCAGTTCGTCGTAGTAGGCCTTCGCGGCGGCGAGATCCGGAACGCCGATGCCGAAGTGGTCGATGAACGCGGTAGGCAACGTCCCTCTCCTTACGTGTGCCGTGCGAAATCGTAGGCCCGGACGGCCCAGTGATGCAGGTCCGGGTTCGGCCAGTTCGGACGGAACAGCTCGATGCGGACCCAATCCGGACCGATCTCGGCCTCTTCGGCCCCCGTGGCGAGGGCGATCTCGCGGTCGGCGGGCGCGAGCCGCCAGAACGTGTCCGAAGTGCCGGCGGCGCCGCAGAACACGATCCCCTTCGTCGACGCGTACGGCGACTTGTAGATGCGGAGTTCGCCGCGGACCTCGTATTCGCCGAGCGGCTTCAACGCCTCGAGCAACGCCGTCCCTACCTCGTCGCGCGCGGACCGGGCGAGGAAGAAGGCCTCAGCCTCAGGGTTGTGTGGCTGCTCGATCAGTTCGGTTCGAAGACCGCGAACAGCCTTCGGCTCGCGTCGGTCGCCTGAGCCGCTTGCAACGCCGCGCCGAGTTGCGGCGCGATCACGGCAGCTGCAGCTTCCGCGGCGTCGGCCGACGTCCAGAGGACGATCAAACCGTAGTCGCCCGTTTCGTCGTCGCCGAAGAATTCGCAGCGCTCGCAGCCCGCCTGCGCCCGGACCTTTGGGACCAGGTCGTCGGCGATGGCCTGTGCATCCGCACGCCGATCGGGGCCGAGCTTGAACTGCACGAGCCTGAGGTTCACGTCCGCCTCCTTTCCGGTGGCCATCAGTGGATCCGCTTGTCGTGGCCCGCCCATTCCTTGTCGCGCAGCACGAACTTCTGCACCTTGCCCGTCGATGTCTTCGGCAGCTCGCCGAACTCGACGGATTTCGGGCACTTGAAGTGCGCGATCTTGGCGCGGCAGTGCTCGACGATGTCCGCCTCCGTGGCGCTCTGTCCCTCCTTCAGGACGACGAACGCCTTCGGCACCTCGCCCCACTTGTCGTCGGGGACGCTGATCACCGCGACCTCCATCACCGCGGGGTGCGACGCAACCGCCTGCTCGATCTCGATCGTCGAGATGTTCTCGCCGCCCGAGATGATGATGTCCTTCTTTCGATCGCGGAGCTCGATGTAGCCGTCCGGGTGCATGACGGCGACGTCGCCGGAGTGGAACCAGCCGCCACGGAACGCTTCGGCGGTCGCGTCCGGATCGTTGAAGTAGCCGGCCATCACGTTGTTGCCGCGCATGCAGACCTCGCCCATCGTCTCGCCGTCGCGTGGGACGTCCTTCATCTCCTCGTCGACGACACGCAGCTCGCACGCGACGAGATTCGCGACGCCTTGGCGTGCGCGCAGTCGCGCTTGCTCCTCGGGATCGAGGTCGTCCCACTCCGGGTGCCAGTCGCAGAACGTGAACGGTCCGTACGTCTCGGTGAGTCCGTAAAGGTGCGTCACTTCGGCGCCGATCTTCTCCCATTGCGCGAGGAGCGTCGGCGACGGCGGAGCACCGCCCGTCGCGATCCGCACCTTCTGCTGCAAGCGTTCCTTCGGCGCGTTCGCGTCGTTGATGAGCATGATCAGCACCGTCGGCGCGCCGTTGAAGTGCGTGACACCTTCGCTCCGGACGAGATCCCATACGAGCGGGGGATCGATCTTGCGCAGGAGCACGTTGCGCGCGCCGACGCCGGTGAGTGCCCACGGGAAGCACCAGCCGTTGCAGTGGAACATCGGGGGCCCGACCCACAGGTAGACCGTGTCGGACCACAGCCGGTGGTCGATGACCTCCGCGAGCGCGTTCAGATACGCGCCGCGGTGCGTGAACATGACCCCCTTCGGGCGTCCCGTCGTTCCGGACGTGTAGTTGATCGAGTACAGGTCCTCTTCGTTCGGGACGCGGTACTCCAAGGAGGCGTCGGGTTTCACGTCGATGAACGCTTCGTACTCAGGCCCGTCGAACACATGCCTGATGTCCGGCGCGAACTCGGAGTCGTCGACGGTGACGATGAGCTCGATCGTCTTGAGCGACTCCTTCACGGGTTCGAGGAGAGACGCGAACTCGGCGTCGGCGATCAACAAACGCGCTCCCGAGTGGTCGAGGATGTAGCTGATCTCCTCGGCGTTGAGTCGGGTGTTGATCGCGACGAGGACGCCCCCCGCGAGCGCGACGCCGAAGGTCGCCTCGAACATCGCCGGGTTGTTCGGACAGAGGATCGCGACGCGGTCCCCGCGTTTGATGCCGGCTGCGCCGAGCGCCGTCGCGAGGCGCCGCACGCGATCCGCGAACTCCTTGTACGTGAAGCTCCGCTTGCCGTACACGGCCGCCGTGCGCTCGGGGAAGACCTCCTCCGACCGCTCGAGGTAGAGGAGCGGCGTCATCTCGGTTCGGTTGACCTGCTCCAGCGTCATCTTGCCTCCCTTTGCTCTTCAGGCAGGATAAAGGTGTGGGCGCTCTCCTCGACGCGGCGAAGGACCTCGGCCCCCGCATACGTGAGTTGGCGCCGAAGATCGAGGCCGACAGGCGCCTTGCCCCCGAGCTTGCCGACGCGTTCGGCGAGCTCGGGATCTGGCGGATGTGCACGCCGAGCGCCGTCGGCGGCCTGGAGCTCCCGCTGGACGAAACGCTCGCCGTCATCGCGGAGCTCTCGCGGGCGGACGGTGCAGCAGGATGGTGCGCGATGATCGCGGGTACGTCCGGCGTGATCTTCTCGTACCTCGACCCGGACGTCTCGCGGACGCTCCTCCGTCCGACGACGTGTGTCTGCGGCGTGATCGCGCCGACCGGCCGCGCGTCGAAGGTCGACGGCGGATACCGCGTCGGCGGACGCTGGGCCTTCGGATCCAACGTGCACAGCGCCGACGTCATGGCCTTCTCCTGCGTGGCCGACGACGAGATCCGGACGGTGCTCCTTCCGCGCCATGAGTACGAGATCGTCGACACGTGGCACGTCTCTGGGCTGCGAGGCACAGGGAGCAACGACGTCGTCGTCGACGATGTCTTCGTCCCGCTCGAGCGCACCGCGATCCTCGGCGGCGTGCGCACGGTGGACGGACCGCTCTATGCGTTCCCGCTCTTCGGTCTGCTCGCCCTCGGTGTGGCGGCCGTGTGTCTCGGCATCGCGCAGAGCGCGATCGACGAGCTGGTCGGACTCGCCTCGGCGAAGACGCCAACGGGTTCGCGACGCCCGCTCGCGCTCCGCGCGCACACGCAGATGGAAGTCGCGAAGGCGACGTCGGAACTCGCGGCCGCGCGCGCGTTCGTTCACGGCGCCGTCGCCGACGCCTGGGGCAACGGCGACGTGTCGCTCGATCACCGTGTTGCGCTCCGGCTCGCGGCGACGCATGCGGCGCGCACGTCCGCCGACGTCGTCGACAAGATGTACGACCTCGGTGGTGGTTCGTCCATCTACGAATCGTCCAAGCTGCAACGAGACTTCCGCGACATCCACACGGCGACGCAGCACCTCGTTGTGTCACCGTCGACCTACGAACTGACCGGACGCGTGCTTCTCGGCGTCGAGACGGAGGTGGGCCAGCTGTGAAGTGGACCAACTGGGGCAAGACCCAGACGTGCAACCCCTCGGGCACAGCGAAACCGAAGTCGGAGAGCGACATCCGCGAGACGGTGCTCAACGCAGCGCGCAGTAACAAGACGGTGAAGGTCGTGGGGGCCGGACACTCCTTCACCGACATCGCCTGTACCGACGGCGTGATGGTCTCGCTCGACGACTACGGCGAGGTGCTGAACGTCGACAAGGAGAAGGGGACGATCACCGTCCAGGCCGGGATCCGCCTGCGCGACCTCAATGAAGCACTTGCGCGCGAAGGCCTCGGGATGTCGAACCTCGGCGACATCGCGTACCAATCGATCGCCGGTTCCATCTCGACGGCGACGCACGGCACCGGACGAAACTTCGGCAACATCCCGAGCTTCGTGACCGAGCTGACGATGGTGTTGGCGGACGGATCCGTTCAGCGCTTCTCGCCGGAGGTCGACGAGACCGCGTTCCGCGCGGCGCAGGTCGGACTCGGCGCGCTCGGCATCCTCTCGACGGTGACGCTCAAGTGCGAGCCCGCGTTCAACCTCCGCGCCGTCGAAGACGCGACGCCGCTCGACGACGTGCTCGCGAACCTCGACGATCTCATCGGGCGCAACGAGCACTTCGAGTTCTACTGGTTCCCTCACACGACGGCCGCGTGGACGAAGCAGAACAACCGGACGACCGATCCACCGACTCCTCGCCGTCGCTGGAAGGAGTTCCAGAACGACATCATCATGTCGAACGTCGCGTTCGGCGCCGTCTGCCGCGTCGGTCGGCTTCGTCCGAAGATGATCCCGACGCTCACGCAGAAGCTCGTCGCACCCGGCGTCGGACGGATCCGTCGCGTCGCGCGGAGCGATCTCGTCTACACGAGTCCGCGTCTCGTCCGGTTCTCGGAGATGGAATACGCGATCCCGCGTGAGAACGCGCGCGAAGCGGTCGAAGGCATCCGCAAGCTGATCGACGCGAACGGGTTCAACGTCAACTTCCCGATCGAGTTCCGCGTGGTGAAGTCCGACGACATCCTGCTCTCGCCGGCCCACGGCCGCGAGACGTGCTACATCGCGGTGCACATGTATCAGAAGATGGACTACAAGCCGTACTTCAAGGCCGTCGAGGAGCTGATGATGGGCTTCGGCGGACGTCCGCACTGGGGCAAGCTCCACTTCCGCACTGCGGCCGACCTGAAACCCGCATACCCGCGGTGGGACGACTTCATCGCCGTGCGCAACACGCTCGATCCGAAGGGCCGGTTCCGCAACGCGTACCTCGACCGGGTCCTCGGTCCGCCGCCGGGTGCCAACTAACTCTGACGTCGCGTCCGCGCTCCACGAGATCGCGGACCTCCTCGAGATCAAAGGCGAGACGCGCTTCCGCATCACCGCGTACCGCCGCGGGGCCGAGGGGATCGATGGGTCGTCCCGCGACGTCTGCGACCTGAGCGAGGCCGAGCTGCAGTCGCTCCCGGGCGTCGGCAAGGGCGTGGCGGCGCGTGTGAAGGAGTTCTGTCAGAGCGGGACGATGCGCTCCCTGGAGGACCTTCGCGCGCAGGTGCCGCTCGGTCTCCGCGAGATGACGCGCGTGCCGGGCGTCGGGCCGAAGCGCGCGATGGAGCTGTACAAGGCCATCGGTGTCTCGAACCTCGATGAGCTCAAGGAGGCGGCGGAGTCCAAGCGCATCTCCGAGGTCAAGGGGTTCGGCCCCAAGTTCGAGGAGCAGGTGCTCGAAGCCATCGCGCGGGGCGTCCACGTCGAGCAGCGGACGCTCCTCGTGCAGGGGATGACCATCGCGCAGGAGCTCGTCGACGTCCTCGCACAACACCCCGCGATCGAGCAGGTCGCGTACGCCGGGTCGCTCCGTCGCTACCGCGAGACGATCGGCGATATCGACATCCTCGTCGCGACCGAAGCGCCGGAGGACGTCATCGCGTTCTTCCAGTCGCTACACGGCATCGCGCGGCTGAACGTCGAGGGCACGACGAAAGTGAGCGTCGAGACGACGCGCGGTATGCAGATGGACCTCCGCGTCATCGAGCCGGCCGCATGGGGCGCGGCGCTGCAGTACTTCACGGGATCCCAAGCACACAACGTGAAGGTGCGCGAACGGGCCGTCCGGATGAAACTCAAGCTCTCCGAGTACGGACTCTTCTCCGGCGACGAGCGCATCGCGTCGCGCACCGAGGAGGAGGTCTACGCGGCTCTCGCCATGCAGTGGATCCCGCCGACGATGCGAGAGGACAAGGGCGAGATCGAAGCCGCGATCGCCGGCGAGCTGCCCGAGATCGTGACGCTCGACATGATCCGCGGCGACCTGCAGAGCCACACGACGTACTCCGACGGACGCGTTTCGGTCCTCGAGATGTCACAGGCGGCCGAAGCGAAGGGGTACGAGTACTACGCGACGACCGATCACGGCCCGCGACTCGCGTATATGAAGAACCTCAACCCGGAGGCCATCGACGCGCAGCGGGCCGAGGTCGCGGAAGCCAACGCAGCGACCAGCATCCGCGTCCTGCACGGCGTCGAGCTCAACATCGCCGGCGACGGATCGCTCGACTACCCGGACGAGGTCCTGGCCGGCTTTGACCTCTGCGTCGCGTCGATCCACTCGCAGTTCCGCCTCTCGAAGGCCGAGCAGACGAAGCGGCTGATCCGCGCGATCGAGAACCCGCACGTCCACGTGATCGGGCATCCGTCCGGACGGCGGCTCGACCGACGCGAGGGGATCGACTTCGACGTCGCAGAAGTCGCGAAGGCGGCCGTGAAGCACGGTGTCGCGCTCGAGATCAACGGACACCCCGGGCGCCTCGACCTCCGCGACGATCACATCCGCTGGGCGCGCGAGCACGGCTCGAACTTCGTCATCTCGACCGACGCACACTCCGTTGGCGAACTCGACAACATGCACTTCGGCGTCGGGACGTCGCAGCGCGGGTGGGCGCAGCCCGAGATGGTGATCAACACGTGGCCGCTCGAGCGGCTACTGGCGTTCCTCAGGAAAGCAGGGGCTCGAGCTCGGCCTTGAGCTCGGCGGGGCTTCGTCCGGCGCCGACGACGATGCCGCGGCGCGCGCCGTCGACGTAGACGGCGATGGTCGGGATCCCGCCGGACGGGATCTCTTCCCAGATGTCGGGGTGCTCGTCGATGTTGACCTTCCCGACTGGGAGCCCGAGCTCGTCCGTCACTTCTTTGAGGACGGGCGCGAGCATGTGACACGGCTTGCACCACTCGGCCCAGAAATCGACGATCACCGGCGTCGCGGATGCGATGAATCCCTCGAAGTCCGACGCTTCGAGCGCGCGGAAGGTCTTCCCGATCGTCTTGCCGCGCTCGGCGAGGTCCTCGATCTCTTGTTCCTGCGCGATCTCCTCGTCCGTCATGTCCTGCTCGACGACGTGCTCCTCCGCCCACTCCTGGAAGGCCTGTTGCGCGGCTTCGCTCGACGCGAGGTGCTCCTGGATCATCGGGATGAGGTTCTGGAACGCCTCGTCGGAGTCGGCGCCTTCCGCCTCGAGATCGAACAACGGGAAGTGCACGCGGACCGTCCCGTCGTCGAGTTCGATGAAGCGGGACGCACCACTGATGTCGAGGACCTGACGCTTCGGGCGGTCGCTCACGGCTTCATCCGCTCGAGCCAGAGGTCCGGTTCGCTCAGCTCTTTCGTCGTCGGGAGCGAGTCGGGGTTGTCCCACACGTGGTTGAGCGTATCGATGTCGTGCATCGCCGCGACGTACCGGCAGAAGCTCACGCCTTCCTCGTACTGGCGGCGCTTCAGTTCGAGGCCGAGGAGCCGCTCGAACAGTGCTTCGCCCGGCGTCGTCGAACGCTTGCGGCGCTCCATCACTTCCTTGAGCCGCGCGTGCTCGGTGAGCACCCGCGCGCCGACCGCGTCCATCACGAACGTTGCGTACCCCTCTGCGAGCGTCATGAACGCCTGCAGTCGGGCGACCGCATCCTCCGACAGCGGTGTCCACGCCGCTTGGATCAGCGTGTTTGGATCGCCGAGCGCTTCGGCCATGCGATCTGGGTCGAGCATCCCGAGGCCCTCGAACGCCGTTTGCATCCGGGCGGGATCGAAGTCGAGGGAGTCGATCATCGTCGTGATCTGCGAGCGGAAGTAGCTCTGCACCCACGGTTTGCTGAACTCGAGGTGGTGCGTGATCTCGTGTAACGCGATCCAATACCGGAACTGTTTCGGGTCGAGCGACCAATCCTTCTCGATCTGCATGAGGTTCGGAACGACGTACAGCAGTTTCGGCTCGGCGACGGGAACCGGCACCTCGTACTGGCCGACGACGGCGCGGCCGAGGTAGCCCATCACGAAGCCCGTCTGGAGCCCCATGAACACGCCGGACACCTGCTGCAGCACCTGCGTCGCGCCGGGAACCATCGCGAGCTCGTTCCCACCCGCCATCTTCTCGGCGAGCGGGTTCATCAGGATCTTGAACGACTCGATGTTCCCTTGGATCCACTGCGAGCGCGTGACGGCACTGACCGGCGCGATCGATCCTGCGATCAGTCCCGAGAACTCTTCGGCCTCGACGCTCGCGGCGCGTGTGACGGCTTCGAGCTCCTCCTGGACGCCGCTGAGATCGGTCGCCGGCTCGTCGTAGGACGCGAGCGCGACGCCGACCTGTCGTGCAAGCTCCCAGTTCACCGGCTCCGTCGACGACAACAGCTTGTACAGCTCGCGCAAGACGGGGACCTGCTCCCACCAGCCATCCGGCGGCTTCGGGATCTCGATGTTGTCGCCGAAGGGATCGGGAGACAGGTCGCTCACGAGGCTAGTGTAGGTGCGATGAAGAGCGTTGCGGTCACCGGCGTCTCCGGCTATCTCGGGTCGGCGCTCGTTCGCCTCCTCGACACAGATCCGTCCATCACGCGCATCGTCGGGATCGACATCGCCGAGCCGTCGTTCACAGCGCGCTGCTTCGAGTTCTATTCGATGGACGTCCGTTCGCCCGACCTCGCGGACGTCATGCGCGGCTGCGAGGCGATCGTGCATCTCGCGGCGGTGAGTGAAGATCCCGGCGAGGTCGCGGACGTCAATGTCGGTGGCACGCGGAGCGTCGTCGATGCGGCTTCGCGCGCGGGCGTGAGGAAGTTCGTGCTCGCTTCGTCCCATAGCGTGTACGGCGCCCACGCCGACAATGCGTTCCCGCTCACCGAGTCGTCGCCGGTCCGTCCGAATCCGGAGAACGCGTACGCGCTCTCGAAGGCGGAGGCCGAGCAGATCGTGTCGTACTTCGCATCGCAGCATCCGGACGCCGTCGTTACGACGCTTCGTTTCGCGTGGATCTCCGGGCCGAACCTTCCGACGTCACACGCGCGAGCGATCGACGTGAAGGTGCGCTTCGTCGTCGCCGGCTACGACGTGCCGATGCAGACCGTCCATGAGGACGACGCCGCGGCGGCGATCGCGCTCGCGCTCTCTCGCGACCTGCCCGGAACCTTCAACGTCAGTGCAGACGATGCCGTCACCTCGCCCGACGAGGTCCTCGGTCAGCGAAAGGTCGTCGTCCCGCTCGACCGCGCGAAACGCGTCCTCGACCGGACGGCCCCCATGGGGCTGTCGCCGCCCGGCTCCCAGATGGCGCTGCTCATGTATCCGCAGGTCATGAGCAGCGACGCGCTCAAGGCGGCGGGCTTCGCGCCGGCGCACGGGGGCCGCGAGACCCTCGAGGAGGCGGCTGCGGCACGGCGACGGTACATGGCCGTCGGGAAGCTCCGCGTGCGTCGAAGGAATGCCGTCCTCATCGGAGCCGTCGGCGCCGTGGCGCTCGTGTCGGCGCTCGGCCGTCGCGCGAGACGCGCGCGCTGAGGTCGTTCTAGACGGGCGCGCGGTTGAGGTTCGATGCTTCCCAGGCTTCGTACTCGCCGGTGAAGTAGGGAACCCTCGTCTTCTTGAACTCGCGCGTCGAGAAAAGGATGTCGTAGCCCTCGAGTCCCGTCTCGGACGCGATCTCCTTGATGACGTCGCGCACCTTTTCTTCGGTGCGAGCGTGCACCATCGAGAACACGCGATATGGCCAGTCCTCGTAGACGGGACGCTGGTAGCAGTGCGTCACCTGCGGGAAGGACGCGATCTTGTATCCGAGCTCTTGCGCTCTGTCCTCGGGCATCTTCCATACGCCCATGCCGTTCGCGAGGAATCCGGCGCGACGATGACGCAGGATCCCGGCGCTGCGGCGCATGCGTCCGTCCGCAACGAACTTGTGTGCGTACGTGAGCAGCTCGTCCTCGGTCATGCCGACGGTTTCCGCTTCCGCTTGGAACGGACGAGACACGAGCGGCATGTCGACCTGTAATCCGCGGATCGCGCGGATGTCGTCGTCGGTCAGCGGCGGGATGTCGACCTTCGGCGGCGGCGGTGAGTCGGAGTTCGACACTCCCGTTTCCATGTCGAGGCGAACTTCGATCTTGAACATCTTGAGCGTCGGCAGGATGCGCGTGGACGTCGCGCCGACCATCTCGTGCAGACGGTCGATGTGTCCGTCGAGGCTCATCCCCGGCGGCACGGCACACGTGAACCAGAGATTGAACTCGTGGTCGCGTTCGTAGTTGTGCGACACGCCGGGGTGGTCGTTGACGATGCGCGCCGCTTCGTTGATGCGTTCACTGGGGATCTTCATCGCGACGAGCGTCGACGTGTATCCGAGCTTGCGCGTGTCGAAGATCGCGGAGATCTGACGGATCACGCCTTCATCGTCACGCCAGTGGCGGAGACGATCGAGCACCTCCGTTTCGCTGAGGCCGAGCTCGTGCGCGATCTGCGCGAACGGCTGCGCGATGAGGGGAACTTCCTTCTGGACGGCGTTCAGCAGCTGACGGTCGATGCCTTGCGGGGTTTCGGTCATGAAAGGGATTCTATGCGCTGACGTGCCAAATTGAGCGACCGGCGATACCTGGGTAGCCTCGACGTCGTGAGTTCCTTCGCAGGGCTGTTGTTCCTTTTGGGGGGGATCGCGCTGTTCGGTGTGGCGGTCCTCTTCCTCGTCACCTGGGAACGCGCGGGCCGTTCACCGAAGTCGTCGCTCGAGCGATTCGCGAAAGCGCGTCACTCGCTCGGCAAGATCCATTCGCAGCAGACGACCTTGCGCGAATCGATGCGAGCACGCGCGCGTGCGATGCATCCGTCCGGACGACGCGCGGCGCGCGCCGTACGTCAACAGCAGCGCCGCCGCGGCGTCGGTTAACTACAGACGCTTCTCGGCGGGTCCCGTGTACTCCGCCGACGGACGGATCAGACGGTTGTCGCGAACCTGCTCGAGGATGTGCGCCGTCCAACCGATCGTGCGTGACACCGCGAACGTCGGCGTGCAGAGCGGCCGCGGGATCCCTGCGTGCTCGAGCACGACGGCCGACCAGAACTCGACATTGGTGTAGAGCGCGCGTCCGGGCTTCGACGCTCGGAGCTCTTCGAGTACGACTGCTTCGACGACCTTCGCGAGCGACACACGCTCACTGCGAAGCTCGACCGATGTGTCGCGGAAACACGCAGCGCGTGGATCTTCAGCCTTGTACACACGGTGACCGAAGCCCATGATGCGTTTGCCGGTGCGGACGGCATCCTTCACCCACTGTTCGGCGCGCTCGGGTGTGCCGATCTCGTCGAGCATGTTGAGCACGAGTGCCGGTGCGCCGCCGTGCAGCGGTCCGGACAATGCACCCGCGGCACCCGCGACGGCCGAACCGACGTCGGCACCGGTCGACGCGATGACACGTCCGGTGAAGGTCGATGCGTTCATGCCGTGCTCGGCGAGCAACGTGAGATAGCGATCGGCAGCGAGTACCTGATCGGAGGTCGGCTTCTCGCCGTTCATCATCCACAGGTAGTTCGTCGCCTCGTCGAGGTTGGGGTCGGGTTCGACGGGATCGAGGCCCTGGCCGAGCCGCCACAGCGTCGCGACGAGGGTCGGCATGACCGCGCCGAGGCGCAGCGCTTCCTCTTCGACCTCGTTCGGATCGCGCTCGAGCCACGACTCGAGGCCCCACGCCGCACCGCAGGCCGCGATGGCCGCCTGGAGCGTCGCCATGAAGGTGCCGTGCGATTGCGCGAGATCCTTCAGCGTCTGCACGTCGAGCGGCGACTCGCGCATGCCGGCGATCTTCTTCGCGAAGGAGTCGTCCTTCGGGAAATCTCCGTAATGGAGCAGATGCCAGACGTCGATGAAGTGCTTCTTCAGTGCGAGTTCGACGGCGTTGTAGCCGCGGTAGATGAGGCGGCCCTGCTGTCCGTCGATGAAGGAGAGCTGTGTCTCGGCAACGGTGACGTTCTCGAGACCGCGTCCAGTGCCCGGCGCCCACGGGTCGACGTGGCGGATCTTCGCCGCCTCGACGAGCTGCCGGAAGGAGACGATGCCGGCGAGCTTGCCGTCGTTACATACGGGGATGTGCCGGAAGTGGCGCTCCATCATCTGATCGAGCGCGATGGTGATGCCGGTATCGGTGCCCATCGTGACGGGGGACGACGTCATCCACTCCTCGACCTTCGTCTCCGTCGGATGCGCTCCGTCCGCGGTCGAGCGAACGCAGTCGCGTTCGGTGATGATGCCGACGACGTTCGAGCCGTCGACGATGACGAGCGATCCGACGCTGCGTTCGCGCATCAACGCCGCCGCTTCTGCCAGCGACGTCCCCGGAGGTGCGGTGAGCGGATCGGGGGTCATGACTTCGCCTAGTCGTAGCTCCACCGCGTCTCCTCCTCCCGCTCAGGCGGCTTGCTATGAAGTCCGGAGTTCGATCAGTTCGTCGTCGCTCGCGGGCGGCAGACCGAAGTCCGTTTCGTACAGCTGTTGTACCCGTTCGAACTCCTCGCGCGTCAGCGGCTTGTCCGTCGCGCCGGCGAACTCCGTAATCTGTTCCTCCGTGGTCGCCGTCGGCAGCACGCTCGAGACGGCTGGGTTCGCAAGCAACCACGCGATCGCGACCTGCGCGATGGTTCGTCCCTCGAGGAGGGGGTCGAGCTGCTCCACCTTTCGCAGCGCGCGGAGCAGCCACTCGCGCTTGCGGAACGATCGGTGGTCGGTCGCGGGAAAGACGGTGTCGACGGTATACGTGCCCATCAACGCGTCGGACGCGTGCGGGACGCGGGCGATGATGCTCGCGCCGTTGGCGTTGGCGATGAAGGTGTTGCCGGGTTCCTGCTCGAGCACGTTGAAGACGGTCTGCACGACGTCGACAGAGCGCTCGCGCAACGCGAGCACGCCCTCGGCCTCCCAGCCGATCGCCGGTCCGAGCGCGACGCCGTAGGAGCGGATCTTCCCTTCCCGCTTCAGTGCTTCGCAGACGTCGAAGATGTCGTCGTCCTTGATCTGTCCCATACGAGGGTTGTGCAGCTCGTAGAGATCGATGACGTCGGTCCGCAGCCGTTGCAGCGACGCTTCGCATCGCTCGCGGATGAACGCGGGGTCCCACCGCTGCGGGCGCTCGGAGTGGCTCGACTGATCGTGCGGGATCGTTATGTCGTAGCCGAACTTCGTGCCGATCGTGACCTCGTCGCGTCGCCCGGCGAGGGCTTCGCCGAGACGCTCTTCGCCGACACCGGCGCCGTAGGTGTCCGCGGTGTCGAAGAAGGTGATGCCGCGGTCGATCGCATGGTCGACGAGACGGCGGGACTGCGCGGCGTCGACCTTGCCCCACCAGTCGAGGCCGAGGGTCCACGCACCGAACCCGACCTCTGAAACGTCGACGCCCGACGACCCGAGGGCACGTTTTGGGATCACGTGCCCGAGTCTAGCGATTCCCCGCCCGAGAACCGGATGGACGCGGGTAACGTTTCCTATACAGATGCCGGTAAGAAGGATCCTGGTCGCGGCAGCCTGCACGGCGCTCTTCGCCGTCTCCTTGGGTGCGCCCGCGCTCTCGACCGCCGTCGTGTCGAACCCGAACGATCCCTACTTCAGACAAGGCGACCAGTGGAGCTTGACCGGCGCGACCTCGAGCATCGGCGCGCCGGCGGCGTGGTGCGTTGCGTCCGGTGCCGGCATCGTCGTTGCGGACGTCGATACGGGTGCGGACTTCGGCCATCCCGATCTCGCGGGCAAACTCGTCGCCGGTGCGGCCTTCCTCGGGGGCTCTGGTCAGAAGACCGGCTCGGGTCAATCGGCCGTGCAAGACGACAACGGACACGGAACGATGACGACCGGGCTCATCGTCGCGCACACCGACAACGGAGTCGGTATCGCCGGCGTTGCGCCGTCTGCGTCCGCGCTCGTCGTCAAAGCGCTCGATAGCAACGGCAGCGGCTACTGGAGCGACATCTCAGCGGCGATCGAATGGGCGACCGATCACGGCGCGCGCGTCATGAATCTCAGCCTCGGGTCCGACAAGCCACTGACCGGTGATGCAAGCGGCATGCCGGCCGCCATCGACTACGCCTACAGCCACGGCGTGGCGGTGGCGCTCGCCGCGGGCAACAACTCGCTTCCGCTCACCGATTACCAGGTCAGCCAGATCGATCGCGAAGCGCTCGTCGTCGGCGCCGTCGGACGGACGGGCCAGGTCGCCTGGTACTCGACGAGTGGCGTTGGCGTGAACGTCTATGCGCCAGGTGGCGATGACACGGACGGCTCCGACACTCACGGAGAGATCGTCTCGACGCACACCGGCAAGTCGGGATACGCCATCGGAGAAGGAACGTCGTTCGCGGCACCGCAGGCAGCGGGTGTCCTCGCCCTCTTGATGTCGCATGGGATGACGGGTCCGCAGGCGCGTCAGCGCGTGCTCGACACCGCCGTCGTCCGGAGCGGTATCCCCGAGCTGGATGCAGCGAAGGCCCTCGGTTCAACGAAACTCTGTCCCTCGACGGTCCAGAAGGCATCGTCCTCGGCGCCGCCGGTCGCGACGCTCGGCTCCCCGCCACGAGCGCCTGCTGCGTCGACGGCCTCAACTCCTTCCCCGAACGCGGTCCACACGTCGAAGTCGACCAAGCCGGCCGGATCCGCGACGCCGTCGGTCACGCATACTCCGTCGGCTCCGGATGTCGCGTTGTTCTCGCCGGCCCCCGCTCGGCACGGCGGCGGCGGGAAGGTCGCGTTCATCGCGCTCGGTCTCGGCATCGGCCTCGCCGGCGCTGGCGTCGCCATCTTCAGGCTGCGGCGTCCCGCGCGCTAACCCTTGCCGAGGACGAGACCGAACAGGAACGCGATGAGTGCGATCGCGATGGCGATGGCGAGTCCGACCGAGACGATCAATGAGACGAGTTGACCGACGGCGGTGGGTCGTCCGGCCGGACGGATCCGACGCGGCGGCTCCGGCAGCGGCGCCGGTTCGTAGTAGGTGACGGCCGGCGCCGGTTCGGCCACGATCTCAGGTTCGTAGACGGGCTGCTCGACCGGCGGTGCTGGCTCGAAGGCGGGTTCCGGAGGAACATCGTAGGCGGGGGCCGGCGGGGGGACGTACTGCGGCGCCGGCTCCGGCGGCGGTTCGTGGAGCGGGGGTTCGTCCGGTCCCGGCGCCGGTGGTTCGTGCATGCTAGGCGGGAGGTAATCGGACACGTGGCTAGCCTACCGGGGTCCCGGTCGCGACCGAGCGGCGCACCGGCGATCGTCGCCGCCGTGATCGTCATCATCGGCGTCCTCGGGTTGAACATCCCGTACTTCGCGCTCGCCCCCGGTCCGGCGGTGAACGTGTTCGCGATCACGCAGATCACCGGTGCGAAGACGGGCCCTGTTCACGGCAAATTGCTGCTCACGACGGTGGAGCTCCAGGAGATCAGGGTCGTCCAGGCGATCACGGGGTGGTTCCGCTCCGACTACCAGATCGTCTCCCGTTCGACGATCGTGCCGCCCGGGCAGTCGTCGCAGGATGTCCAGGTCCACACGGCACAGGAGATGTCCGAGTCGCAGGTGTTCGCGGCGGCCGCGGCGCTCCGCTACCTCGGCTACCCGGTGGAGACGACCCCCTCCGGGGTGCGCGTGGACGACGTCACTGCCGACGCTCCCGCCGCCTCTGTCCTCCACCTGGGGGACACGATCATCGCCGTCGACGGGGCGACGGTGCGGACGGCCACGCAGCTCCGGGGCGCCGTGGAACGACACAGGGTCGGAGACGCGCTCTCGCTCAAAGTCATCCGTGGAACGCAGACGATCGAGGTACGCACGAAGACGATCGGACGACCCGACGCGCCGTCGGACCCCATCGTCGGGATCCTCACCACGGACGTACCGGACGTCCATCTGCCGCTCGCGGTCAAGATCGACGCGCTCGGGATCGGCGGTCCGTCCGCCGGGATGATGTTCGCGGTGGGCATCGTCGACCTGTTAAGCAATGTAGATATCGCGCGGGGGCGCGTCATCGCAGGGACGGGCGAGATCACGGTGGACGGTCAGGTCAAACCGGTCGGAGGGGTGCAAGAGAAGGTGGCGGGCGCGAAACATGCGCACGCGGAGCTCTTCCTCGTCCCGACGGCCGAGAGTCATGACGCATGTGTGGTGCGCGGGACGCTGCCCGTCTACGCCGTCGACACGTTGACGCAAGCCATCCAGGTCCTGACGGATCCTCGCGTTGCCGCCGCGAGGGCGTGCCACTGATGGATCCGACGATCAGCGTTCCTGCACATTTCACGCTCGAGATCCTGAGCGTGGTCGCCGCGGGCCTCGTGCTCGCGTGGGCCGTCTACGGCGCGCGATGGATCGCCGCCGCCGGAGCTCTGTCGTACGCCGTCGCACAAGGACTGCACGCGGGTTCGTTCATCACGTCGGACAAGGACGCGGTGATCGTCGTACTTCGGCTCGCCGGGATCGCAGCGATCGCGATCGGCACTTACAACCTGAAGGTGCGGCGGGAACTGTTCTTCTCGGGCCTCGGACTCTTGCTCGGTGGTGCGATCTGGGGTGCGATCGTCGGCGGATCGGCGGCCAGCCTCACGGTTGGCCCGCACGTGATGGCTGCGGTCGGCGCGATCGTCGTGCTCGCCTGGACCTGGTTCGCCTCGCGCCCGTCGGTACGTCTTCGGTTGCTCGTGTCGTTCGTCCTCGTTCTCGGCGTTGCCGTCATCGTCACCGGCGGTTCCGTGTCGCGCGTCGCCGCGGTCGAGAAGCGCGACGAGGAGTACGGCAAGCTCGGACCGACGGCGGTTGCCGTCCGTCAGCAGGTCGGTGATATCGCGACCGATCTCGCGACGCGTGCGGCGACGTCGTCACCGCAGATCGCGACGCGCGTGACGCAACCGTCGCCGACGCTCACCGGCGTCTCGCTTCGCTCGGGTGAATTCGCTGTGTTGCTCGGGAACGGCACCGTCCTCGCGACCGTGAGCAACGGCGTCGACTCGTTCGATCTCGCGTCGACGACGACGAACGATGCGCTGAGCGCGGCGGCGGCCGGCAGCGTCGCGACCGCCTACCGCATCCTTCCGACCTCAGATGGGCTCGGCGCGATCGGCGTGGCGCCGGTGTTCCGTCCCGGTGGCCAGCGATCCGCATCCGACGTGATCGCCGTGCTCGCGCTCGTACGCGTGATTCCCATCGGGACGATGCAGTCGTTCGTCACCCCGTTCGCCGCCGATGCGAAGGTCGCCGTCGGCGATGCGAGCGGCGCGCACGCGTCGACGATCGAATCGTCCGACATCGTCGCTGCCGTCAGGACGCCGACGGGTCCCGTGACGCGCACGATCGAGACCCCGACGGGACGATGGCCCGCCGTCGTGACACCGCTCGCCGATGCGTCCGGCGTGAACCTGATGATCGCGCTCCCGGCGATCCGCGTCGTGGATGCGACGCGCACGCTCGTCCGGTCGTTCCTCATCGCGCTCCTTGCGTCGGCACTTCTCGCCGTCGTCGTTGCGCTCTGGCTCAGCGCGCGCATCACGCGACCGATGCTCGACCTCGTCGATGAGGGCGAGCGTCTGAAGACGGACTTCCTCGCGAGCGTGTCGCACGAGCTGCGGACACCCCTCACGCCGATCCGTGGGTACACGGAGATCCTCCGACGCGGACGCGTCCCTGCGCGACGCGCGAGCGGATACCTCGACGAGATCGGGCAAGCCGCGCAGCGCCTCGAGCGGATCGTGAGTCTGCTCGTCGACGTCGCAGCGATCGAAGCCGGACGGTTCCATATCAACCTCGACGATGTCCCGGCGAACGAGCTCGCCGAAGACGCGGCGAAGCGGTGGATGCAGGACTCGCCCGACCATCCGATCGTCGTGGATGCCGCGGACGACCTTCCGGCCGTCAAGGCCGACGACGTGGCGATCGGTCGCGTCCTCGACGAGCTCATCGACAACGCCATCAAGTTCTCTCCGGACGGAAGCACGATCACGGTCGGCGCGGAACTGCGGGGCCGGGGTGTGACGTTCTCCGTGCGTGACCAAGGGCAGGGCATCGAACCCGAACGTCTCGCCGAGCTCGGCGGAGCGTTCGAGCAGATCGACTCCGGCGACACTCGTCGTTTCGGTGGGTTGGGGCTCGGCTTGAATTACGCCCGCGGCGTGCTCGCCAAACACGACAGCAGGCTCGAACTCACGAGCGAGCCGGGCGCGGGTACCACGTCATCCTTCACGCTGGCCGCAGCGGGTATCGTTACGCGGATGTCGCCAAAGGCCACGCGGTCTCGTAAAGCGCCGAAGACCACGGCCCGATGAGGCCGGCGCCGCAGCGGCCGCGCATCCGGCGGCGCTGGATCATCATCGGCGCGATCATCCTGGTCGCGTTCATCTCGATCAGTTCGGTCGTCCGCTTCTACACCGACCTCCTGTGGTTCCACGAGCTCGGCTTCGCGAAGGTGTTCTGGAAGATCATCTGGACGCGGATCGGCATCGGCGTCTTCGGCGGCGTCCTCGCCGGGCTCGTCATCTTCGCGAACCTCGAGGTCGCGCGACGCGCCGCACCCCGGTACCGCTTCGTCACCGCCGGACAGGACCTCACCGAGCAGTACCGGTCGGCGTTCCGTCCCTACGCGCGGATCGCGAACCTCGCGATGGCCGCCGTCGTGGCGTTCTTCACCGGTCTCTCGACGTCCGCGACGTGGCAGCGCTACCTCTTGTGGAAGAACCAGGTGCCGTTCGGGCGCCACGCGCCGCAGCCGTTCGGGCATGACATCGCGTACTACGTCTTCAGCATCCCCTTCCAGCGCGCGATCCTCTCCTGGCTGTTCGGGATCATCGTCGTCTCCGCGTTGCTGTCCGGCGTCGCGCATCTCTTCAATGGTTCGATCCAGCCCGAGACGAACCGTGTCCGGGTTGCGAACATCGTCAAGGCCCATCTGTCCGTCCTCTTCGGGCTGATCGCGCTGGTCAAGGCGTGGGCCTACCGCCTCGACGTGTACGACCTCGTCTTCTCGTCACGTGGCGTCGTGACGGGGGCGTCCTACACCGACGTGCACGTGCAGCGGAAGGCCCTTCAGCTGCTGATCGTGATCGCCGTCGTCGCCGCGGTGATCTTCTTCGTCAACGTTTTCCGCTTCCAGGGCTGGATCCTTCCTGGCGCGGCAATCGGGCTCTGGCTGTTCGTGTCGGTGCTGCTCGGCGGCATCGTCCCGGCAGCGATCCAGCGCGTCGAAGTGAAACCGAACGAGTCGCAGAAGGAACGCCCGTACATCCAGCGAAATATCACCGCGACCCGCGACGCGTTCGATCTGAACCGGATCAACGTGAAGACGTTCAATCCCCAGAACACGCTGCCCGCGAGCACCGTCGACGATAACCAGGGAACGATCCGGAACGTCCGGGTGTGGGACCCCTCCGTGCTCTTGCCGACGTACCAGCGCCTCCAGGCGATCCGTTCGTACTACACCTTCGACGACGTCGACATCGACCGGTACAAGGTCGGCGGGCAGCCGACGCAGCTGATGCTCTCCGGCCGCGAGGTCGACTCGACGAAACTCGACCCCGGGAGCCGCAACTGGGTCAATACGCGCCTCACCTACACGCACGGGTACGGGTTCGTGGCGAACGCCGCGAACGCCCAGACGTCCGAGGGATTGCCGAATTTCCTCGTCCAGAACCTCCCGCCGACGGCGCCGCCGGAAGTGAGCGTGAAACAGCCGGGGATCTACTACGGCGAAGAGCTCGCCGCGGGGTCGTACGTCGTCACGAAGACGAAGCAGTCCGAGATCGATTACCCGAAGGGTGAGCAACAAGTCATCACGACGAACTACAACGGCGACGGCGGCATCCCGCTCTCGAACTATCTTCGCCGGCTCGCGTTCGCGTTCAGGTTCGGCGACACGGACCTCCTGGTGTCGAGCTTCATCACGCCGCACTCGCGGATGATGATGCGCCGCAACATCGCGGAACGTGTCCAGGCGGCGGCGCCCTTCCTGCAGTACGACTCCGACCCGTACCTCGTGGCGACGAGCGGACACCTCTACTGGATCATGGACGGGTACACGATGACGGATCGGTACCCGTACTCGCAGCGCGTGGACCTCGGCGCGCAGGGGATCGGCAACCTCGGCGGTGTCGCGAACTACATGCGGAACTCCGTGAAGGTCGTCATCGACGCCTACAACGGAACGATGCGGTTCTACGTGATCGATCCGACCGATCCGCTCGCGGCGACGTACCAGAAGACGTTCCCGCAGCTCTTCACGCCGATGAGCAAGATGCCTTCGGATCTCGTCGCGCATCTCCGGTACCCGGAGGATCTCTTCACCGTGCAGGCCTTGCAGTACCGCGCGTATCACATCCTCGATCCGCAGCGCCTGTACTCGCGGGAGGACATCTGGGACGTCGCCAACGATCCGGTGAAGTCGACGGGGAACACGTCGGTTCGCATGACGCCGTACTACGTGATCATGAAGCTGCCCGGCGAGACGAAGGAAGAGTTCGTCCTGATGCTTCCGTTCACGCCGACCGGCAAACCGAACCTGAACGGGTGGCTCGCCGCGCGTATGGATCCGGGACACTACGGCCAGATGGTCGCGTTCTCATTCCCGCGCGGCGCGCAGATCGAGGGTCCGGAGAACATCTCTGCGCGCATCAACCAGAACGACAAGATCTCGGCGCAGTTCACGCTGTGGGATCAGGCGGGTTCGAGTGTGATCCACGGGAACATCCTGGTGATCCCCATCGGGAACACCCTCCTGTACGTCCAGCCGATCTATCTCGCTGCGCAGAACGAGTCGAACGCGTTGCCCGAACTGCGTCGCGTGATCACTGTCGTCGGCAACGGGAACATCGGGTTCGAGCCGACGTTCGGCCAGTCACTCGCGGACGTGGTCAACGGTCAGATCTCGCAGGTTTCGCAGCCTTCGACACCGTCGCAGCCGACGACGACGCCCACGACGACCGCGCCGAACGTCGCCGATCTGTTGCAACAGGCGGAGACGCACTTCAGCAACGCGGACGCAGCTCTCAAGAACGGTGACCTCGCGACGTACCAGAAGGAGGACCAAGCGGGTCGCGCCGATGTGCAGCAGGCGGCCCAAGCGGCATCGAAGTAGTGGACGCGCTCGAAGCGATACGGACCCGTGTGATGCGTCCGAAGGTGGGGACCGACGCGCCGTCGCGTGTCGAGATCGAGGAACTGCTCGAAGCCGCGGTACGTGCCCCGACGCATCATCTGACGGAGCCGTGGCGTTTCTACGTCCTGTCCGGTGAGTCGAAGCGTCTGCTGGCGAACGCGATCGCATCGGCGGCGATGGCGGCCGGAACCGATCCGGACGAAGCCCGCGCGGACGGCGAGAAGAAGGTAGGACGGGCCCCCGTCATCGTCGTGTTCACCTGCGTTCCGTCGGACGAACCGGACGTCGTGGAGCAGGAGGAGATCGCGTCGGTCGCGATGGCGATGCAGAACTTCCTCCTCGCCGCGCACGCGAAGGGACTCGGCGCGATGCTCCGGACGGGACCGGCGGCCTACAGCCCGGCGATACGCGACGAGCTCGGGCTCGGCCCGAGCGAGACGGTCGTCGGCTTCGTCTACCTGGGTTTCCCCGAAGGGCAGCGGGCCCTGACGCCGCGAGCCACGGCGGCCGAACGGACGACCTGGCTGTCCTGAGGACGTTCCGGGTCACGCCCTATTAACGGTATTATCCGTGACCGGTCCCGCAGGGGTGGGGCCGTCCCATCCATGTAAGGAGGATTGACGAGTGCCGGAAGCAAGACACCTCAACATCAACCTGAGCCACTTCGACTCGACGTCGCTGTGGGTCATCCTCGGGCTCTCCTTGGTAGCCCTGCTCTTTGCCGTCTACCTGGTGCGGCTGGTCCTCAGTCAGGACGAAGGCACGCCCCGGATGAAAGAGGTCGCGAAGGCGATCCAGGAGGGCGCGTCCGCCTACCTCGGGAGACAGTTCCGCACGCTGATCGTGTTCGTCGGCGTGCTGACGTTCGTCCTCCTCGGGCTTCCGGCCCCCGATTGGAAGATCCGCATCGCGCGATCCATCGCGTTCATCGTTGGGGCGAGCTTCTCGGCCGTGACCGGTTACGTCGGCATGTCGCTCGCGGTACGTGCGAACGTACGCAGCGCCGCGGCCGCTCGCACGAGCTACCGGCGCGCGATGGAGATCGCGATCCGCTCCGGTGGTGTCGCGGGGATGTTCACGGTGGGCCTCGGCCTCCTCGGCGCGACGCTCATCTTCATCGGCTTCAAGGGCGACGCGACCCAGATCCTCGTCGGCTTCGGCTTCGGTGGCGCTTTGCTCGCCATGTTCATGCGTGTCGGCGGTGGTATCTACACGAAGGCCGCCGACGTCGGCGCAGACCTCGTCGGCAAGGTGGAAGCCGGTATCCCCGAGGACGACCCCCGGAACGCCGCGGTCATCGCGGACAACGTCGGCGATAACGTCGGCGACTGCGCGGGCATGGCCGCCGACCTCTTCGAGTCGTACGAAGTAACGCTCGTCGCATCGATGATCCTTGGGTTCTTCGCCTTCGGCGGCGAGCACGACCCGCGCAAGGCCGCGATCGGCGTCATGTTCCCACTGTTCGTCCGGGCCGTCGGTGTCATCACGTCGATCTTCGGGATCCTGGCGATCCGTCCCCGCTCGGAGGACGAGCCGGGGATGAAGGCCATCAACCGCGGCTTCTTCATGTCGGCCGTCCTGTCGGCGATCGCTGTTTTCTTCGTTGCGCAGTTCTACGTGAAGGACCTACGTGTCGGCTGGGCGGTTGTCTTCGGACTGTTGCTGGCAGCGGCGATCCAGCTGCTTACCGAACACTTCACGTCAACGAAACGCCGGCCGGTGAGAGACATCGCGGCCGCGACCGTGACCGGTCCCGCGACGACCATCCTCTCCGGATTCTCGACAGGTCTCGAGTCGACCGTCTACGCGATCCTCGTCGTCGGCGCGGCGATCGCGGCCGCGTATTACCTCGGTCACGGCAACATCGAGTTCTCGCTGTACGCGATCTCGCTCCTCGGCATGGGCATGCTCACGACGGTCGGCGTGATCGTCGCGATGGACACCTTCGGCCCGATCGCGGACAACGCGCAGGGCATCGGTGAGATGTCCGGCGGTCTCGGCGAGAAGGGCAGCGCGGCGATCGAGGACCTCGACGCCGTCGGCAACACGACGAAAGCCATCACGAAGGGCATGGCGATCGCCACCGCCGTCATCGCGGCGACGTCGCTCTTCGGGTCGTTCCGCGACGCGGTGAATGCCTTGACTCCCGGCAAGTTCAACGTTGGGATCGACAACCCGCTCGTTCTCGTCGGACTGCTCATCGGCGGCGCCGTTCCGTTCATGTTCAGCTCGCTCTTGATCCGCGCCGTCGAACGCGCGGCGTCCCGTGTCGTGATGGAGGTGCGTCGTCAGTTCCGCGAGCACCCGGGGATCATGGCGGGGACCGAGAAGCCCGAGTACGCCCGCGTCGTCGACATCGTCACGCGCGACTCGCTCCGCGAACTCGCGACGCCGGGCCTCATCGCTGTGCTCACGCCGGTCGCGGTCGGCTTCGGCCTCGGTGTCGGGCCGCTCGGCGCCTACCTCGGCGGCGTGATCCTGTCCGGACAGCTGCTCGCCGTCATGCTCTCGAACGCCGGTGGTGCTTGGGACAACGCCAAGAAGCTCATCGAAGAAGGGGCCTACGGCGGCAAGGGGTCCGAATCGCACAAGGCGGGCGTCATCGGCGACACCGTCGGCGACCCGTTCAAGGACACGGCCGGCCCCGCGCTGAACCCGCTGATCAAGGTCATGAACCTCGTCGCGCTGCTGATCGTGGCGCAGGTCGTGGGATACGCGCACAACGGACCGGTTCGCTTCGCCGCCGCCGGCATCGCGATCGCTGTGATCGTTACGACGATCACCATCACGAAGCGGCGGAAGACCGAGGAGCTGACCGAGACGGCGTCCGTCGCCGGGCCGCCGACGCCGCACGTCCCGGAGCCCGCGCCCGTCGCGGCACCGAGCGCGCCCGTCGCCGCGCAGACGGTGCCGGCGCCCGCTTCCGAAGACGCGACGCCGAGCCAAGATCCGACGTCGTAGTGCGGCTGCTGCTTGTCCGCCACGGCGAGTCGATCTGTTCGGTGAACGGCATCGTCGGCGGCGAGCGGGGCTGTACCGGATTGACCGAGCGTGGCTTCGCGCAGGCTGGAGCGTTGCGCGACAGGTTCGTGCGTGAGGGGTTCGTCCCGGATGTCGTCGTCGCGTCGACGCTGCCGCGCGCGCATCAGACGGCCGAGACGATCGCCGAAGGGCTCGGAGTCGCCGTGGAGCCCGATCCGGAACTCGTCGAGTTCGTCCCGGGCGCGATCGACGGCAGGCCGTGGGCCGAGTTCGCCGGGTTCGACATCGCCGCCGAGCCCGATCGACCGCTGTCGGACGGCGGCGAGAGCCTCAATGCTTTCAAAGCGCGCGTCGCCGGCGTGCTCGACCGATTCGCAGCGAAGCACGACGGGCGAGCGGTCGTCGCCGTCTGTCACGGTGGGCTGATCGGCGCGACGCTTCATCAGGGGCTCGGTGTGCCGGACGGATCACTCGCCGTCGACATCGACTTCACCTCGATCACCGAATGGCGCGTCGAAGGCGGCCGGTGGGTGCTCGTGCGCTGCAATGACGTGGCGCACCTGATGGGAAGCGATCTGCTCGCCGCTGTCTAGCTGAGGTTGCGGATCGCTTCGTCCAGCTCCGTCCGGATTCCCAACACGAAGGGGATGTCGAGCTTCGTGTAGCGCCGCGCTTCCGCTTCCCGGAGACGCCGGATGCAATCGACGATCTTCGTCAGATCGTCCGCTTCGAACGCCAGGATCCACTCCCAATCGCCGAGGCCGAACGCGCTCGTCGTGTTCGGCGAGACCTCGGGAAACTCGCGGCCCATCGCACCGTGGTCGCGGAGGAGCGCGCCGCGGTCCTCGGCCGGCATGAGGTACCACGCCTCGGTCCGGACGAACGGATACACCGTGATGTACCGCTTCGGCGGCACGCCTTTGAGGAACCCCGGCAGGTGGTCCGGGTTGAACTCTGCCGGACGGGTCACTCCGAGGAACGCGTGCGTCAGCTCGAGGGAGCGCCCGACGTCTGTGCGACGGAACTCGACGAGCAGCTCCTGCGCGTCGTCCGCCGAATCCGCGAGCCACCAGAACATGAGGTCGGCGTCCGGACGGAACCCGGTGGACGAGTACGTCGCGCGCACCTCGACCCGATCCTTGAACTTCTCGAAGAGGTTCGCGACCTCACCGGTGTCCCCGCTCACGGGCGATACCCGCCGGAACACGGGGTAGTACGCGTACACGACGTCCTTCGTCATGTAGGCAGGCTACGTCTTCTGGCCGGCCGACACGGTCTCGACGGCCCCCTCGAGCGCCTCCGCTTCCTCTTCGACCGTCGGGTGGAGGTCCGTCCGGAGCCTGAGCAGGAACGGCCCGAAGACGATCGTCGCAGCGAGGGTCGCGATACCGCCGACGCCGAGGCCCCAGCGCGGCGAGAGCACCTGCGAGATCCAGCCGACGAGCGGTCCGCCGATCGGCGTCGAGCCAAGGAAGACGAGCGACCAGAGGGCGAGGACGCGTCCGCGCATCTCGGGCGACGACGTGATCTGGAGCAGCGTGTTCGTCGTCGAGATGAAGAGCATGGCGGACGCACCCATCAAGGGGAGCGCGATGAACTCGCTGTGCAGCGTCGGCGCGGCCGCAACACCCAGCATCGTGATGCCGAATGCGAGGCCCGTGGCGACGAGAAGCTTCATCGAAGGGATACGACGCGTCGCCGCGAACATCGCGCCGCCGAACGCTCCGGCGGCTTGCGGCAGCGTGAGCAACGCGTACGTGCTCGTGTCGCCGTGGAAGGTGTACCGCGCCAGGAGCGGCATAACGATCTGGAAGTTGAGCGCCAGCGTCCCAACGACCGTCATCAGGAGCAACGTCATGAGCAGGACGGGCGTGTGGCGGATGTAGCGGAGTCCGGCGCGGATCTGTCCGGCGCCTTCCGGACGCGGTGCGTCGTGCTTGACCAGATCGCGCTCCCGCATCAACGTGAGCGCGATCAGTACGGCGAGGTACGTCGCGGCGTTGACCCAGAAGCAGATGCCGATCGCCATGAACTCGCGGGCACTCGGCGTTGCCGAATGCAGGAACGAGGAGTGCTTCGCGAACGCGATGAAGAACCCGGCGAACGTCGGACCGATCATCCGTGCGCCGTTGAAGACGGCGCTGTTGAGTCCGACCGCATTCATCACGTCGTCCCGACCCACCATCTCCGAGACGAAGGCTTGCCGGGCCGGAACGTCGGCGACCTGGACGACCCCGTAGAAGAGGATCAGCGCGAAGACCATCCACGTGTCGACCGAGCGTGTGAACGTCAGTGTGCCGAGCACGGCAGCTTGGACGAGGAACAGCGACTGCGTGAGGATCAGCAACCGGCGCTTCGGGAAACGGTCGGCGAGCCAGCCGCCCCACACCCCACCGAAGAGCATCGGACCGAACTGCATCGCGCTCGCGAGACCGACCGCGAAACCGCTGTTGGTGAGCTTCAGGACGAGCCAGCCGTTGGCGAAGATCTGCATCCAGGTCCCCATGAGCGAGACGACCTGGCCGGAGAAGTACAGGCGGTAGTTGCGCGTCTTCAGTGAGCGGAGGACGCCCTTCACTGCTCCACCCACCGCTCGAAGATGCCGGCCGCGCGCGACAGGATGTCCCGTTCTTCCTTCGAGAGTCCGGCGAGCTTGCGCGCCATCCAGGCGTCGCGGCGCTTCTGGTAGTCCTCGTGAGCGGCGCGACCGGCATCGGTGATCGCGACGTGGATCATGCGTCCGTCGGCGGACGAGTGTTCCCGCCGGACGAGGCCCCGTTCCTCGAGGCCGGCCACGACGCGGGTCATCGTCGGCGGCTTCACGCGCTCGACGGCCGCGAGCTCACCGAGCGTGATGGGGGCCCGGTGGTACAGGGTCGCGAGTGCGGCCAGCCGCGAGGGGCTCGCGTCTTCCGGGGCTCCCTCCTGGCGGAGCTGGCGCGCGAGACGCGCGACCGCCACCCGCAGATGGGACGCGAGGGACGTCTGCGTGGTCTTCATAGATTCTTAGCATACCTAATTAGTGATGCTAATGAGTGGCCGGCTGGTTTGATGGGGCGGTGATCCGTCCGTATGAGGCCCGCGACCGCGCCGCCGTGCGCGACGTCTGCTACCGGACGGGGTTCATGGGAGAGCCTGTCGCGTGGCTGTGGCGCGACGCGGAGAGCTTTTCGGACATGTTCTCCGGCTACTACACCGACGAGGAGCCGGACTCGGCGTTCGTCGTCGAGGTCGACGGTGTCGTGTCCGGCTACCTGCTTGGATGCGTCGATTCGTCACGTGCGTGGAACCCCGTGGCCGTCGCCGGCCGCCACATCGTCCGCCGCGCTCTCGTGCTGCGTCCGGGGACGGCCGGCTTCATCTGGCGATCGATCGCCGACGTCGCGCGGGACACCGCCACCCGTCGCGTCGACCCGCGCAAGCTCGAGTTCTCCGATCCCCGGTATCCGGCCCATCTCCACATCGATCTACTGCCCGTCGCGAGAGGAGCGGGCGCCGGACGCCGGCTCGTTGCGACGTGGCTCGACTCACTGCGAGCGCGCAGCGTGCCCGGCTGTCACCTCGGCACGTTCGCCGAGAACACCGGTGCGATCACCTTCTTTGAAACGATGGGGTTCGTCCGGCACGGTGAACCGATGGTCGTGCCCGGATTCCGGACACGCACCGGCGCGCGCATGCATGAACAACTTATGGTGCAGTCGTTGTGACTCGATACCGCGTAGTGCAGTGGGCGACGGGGAACGTCGGGCGTCATACGCTCGCCGGCATCGACGCCCATCCCGATCTCGATCTCATCGGCGTTTGGGTTTCGTCGGACGCGAAGAGCGGGAAGGACGCCGGCGAGCTCGCCGCGCTGGACCATCCGCTCGGCGTCGCTGCGACGACCGACGCAGATGCCTTGATCGCGTTGAAGCCGGACTGCATCGTCAACACCGCGATGGCCGATCACCGTCTCGGCGAGGCGATCGGCGATCTCTGCCGCTTCCTGCGCGCGGGGATCAACGTGGTCGCGTCCGGCCCCGTCTTCTTGCAGTACCCCTACGGCGTGATGCCGGACGAAACGATCCGTCCGATCCTCGATGCCGCGAACGATGGCGGCGCGAGCCTGTTCGTCAACGGCATCGACCCGGGCTTCGCGAACGACTGGCTCCCGCTCGTTGTGACGTCGATCTCGGAACGCATCGAGGAAGTGCGATGCATGGAGATCCTGAATTACGCGACGTACAACCAGCCGATGGTGATCTTCGACATCATGGGGTTCGGACGTTCGCTGGACGACACACCCTTCATCCTCCTGCCCGGCGTGCTGACGACAGCGTGGGGGAGCGTCGTCCGGCAGATCGCCGCGGCGCTCGACATCACTCTCGACGAGATCGAAGAGCACCACGAACGCCTTCCTGCCCCCGAAACGTTCGAGATCTCGTCGGGGACGATCGAGCAGGGGACTGCCGCTGCACTTCGGTTCGACGTGCGCGGGATGCATGACGGACGTCCCGCCGTCGTGCTCGAACACGTCACGCGACTTCGCGACGATCTCGCGCCGGACTGGCCGCAACCGGCGGGAGCCGGGTGCTACCGCGTCGTGATCAAAGGTGAGCCGAACTACACCTGCGACCTGCAGCTGCTCGGCACGGACGGCGACCACAACACTGCCGGTCTGAAGGCGACGGCGATGCGGATCGTGAACGCGGTACCCGCGGTCGTCGAGGCGAAGCCCGGCCTCCTGACCGCGCTCGACCTCCCCCTGATCACCGGCCGCGGGCTGTTCCGCTGATCGCCGCGCTGCATCGCGGGTGTGGGGTACGGCGCCGGGAAAGAGAAAAGGCCCCCTGACGAGGGCCTTCTCTCGAGTAGCGGGGGCAGGATTTGAACCTGCGACCTCTGGGTTATGAGCCCAGCGAGCTACCTGACTGCTCCACCCCGCGTCGCGGACAGCGAGTATACAACCGCCTCTAAACTGTCGCGATGCAAGCCCAGACGAGCCTGTTCATCGATGCTCCGCCGGAGCGCATCTGGCGCATGGTGTCCGACGTCACGCGCATGGGCGAGTGGTCGCCGATCACCTATAAGTGTGAGTGGCTCGACGGTGCGAGCGGGCCGGCGACGGGTGCGCGATTCAAGGGATACAACAAGCTCACGCCCGCGAGGTGGTGGACGCTCTGCGAAGTCACCGAATCCGACCCAGGCAAGGTCTTCGAGTTCCGGACGGTGCGCGTCTCCTTCCCGTTCTCGCTCGGCGTCGGAGAGCGCGAGATGACGCGCTGGCGCTACACCTTCGAACCAGAGGGCATCGGCACGACGGTGACGGAGCGCTACGACGCGAGCTTCGTCCCGCCGGTGCTTAGCGCACCCGAGCGTCTCGCGCGCGTGATCGGGCTCGGGAGCACCGTCGACAAGCGCATCAAGCGGACCACCGACGGCATGGACGCGACGCTGCAGCGTCTGAAGGCCGCGGCGGAAGCTTAGGTCCGCACGCGCTCGACGCGTTCGATCAGCGCCGTCAGCGTCGGACCGGCATCGGCGAGGACGACTTCGTCGAACATCCCATCGAGGTCGGTCGGCTCGCGATTGACGATCGCGAGGTTCGCGCCCATCCGCTTCGCGACGCCGGGGAAGGCGTTCGCCGGTGACACCACGAGGGACGAACCTACCACGAGGAAGAAGTCGGCTTCGACGGACCACCGTTGCGCTTCTTCGACGACGTCGGTCGGCAGTTGCTGGCCGAAGGAGATCGTCGCGCTCTTGAGGATGCCGCCGCAGTACGTGCACTGGGGGTCGTCCTCCCCGGCCTGGACGCGTTCGAGGATCACCGGGACGGGCCAGCGCTCGCCGCAGCTCAGACAGCCGATCTTCTTCGCCGTGCCGTGAAGCTCGAGGACGTTCACGCTTCCGGCCTCCTGGTGGAGGCCGTCGACGTTCTGCGTGATGACGCCGCGGATCGAGCCGAGCTGCTCGAGGCGCGCGAGCGCGACGTGTCCGGCGTTCGGTTGGACGTCCGTTCGCATGAACGACTGGCCCTCGACGGCTTGGCGCCAGCGCTCCTTGCGGTGCTCGGGATCTTGGACGTAGTTCTGGATGGTGAACTTCGAGGCGTCGTTGCGCTTCCAGAAGCCGTTCGGCCCCCGGAAATCCGGGATCCCGGACTCCGTCGAGATGCCCGCACCGGTGAAGGCGACTCCCGTCTTGGCCTGCCCGGCCCAGGTGGCGATGCGCTCGATCGCGTCGTTCACACGCGGAATCGTACCCATGTTCGTCTTGTGAACTATTTCACAAAGGTAGACCTATAAACCCAACGCGGATAGTATTTAGTGCATGGCCCAAAAGCTCGATATGGATCCGCACGGCACCTACGAAGAGAAGTGGGGCTGGCGCACACCTGAGAACTACGTCTTCCAGCCGAAGAAGGGGCTCTCCCGCGAGGTCGTCGAGGAGATCTCATGGATGAAGTCGGAGCCCGACTGGATGCGGAAGTTCCGGCTCAAGGCCTTTGACCGGTGGGAGCGCCGTCCGGTCCCGAACTGGGGCGCCGACCTGTCGGGGATCGACTTCAACGACATCTACTACTACCTGAAGGCGTCCGACCGCTCCGAGCGCAGCTGGGACGACGTCCCGCCGGACATCAAGAACACCTTCGACCGCCTCGGGATCCCGGAGGCCGAGCAGAAGTACCTCGGCGGGGTCTCAGCGCAGTTCGAATCCGAGTCCGTCTACCACTCGGTCAAGGAAGAGATCTCGAAGCTCGGCGTCTTGTTCACGGACATGGACACCGCGGTGCGCGAGTACCCGGAGATCGTCCAGAAGTACATCTCGACGATCATCCCGATCAACGACAACAAGCTCGCGGCGCTCAACTCCGCGGTCTGGTCGGGCGGTTCCTTCATCTACGTGCCGCCGGGCGTGAAGGTCGAGATCCCGCTGCAGGCGTACTTCCGCATCAACGCGGAGAACGCCGGACAGTTCGAGCGGACGCTGATCATCGCCGACGAAGGCAGCTACGTGCACTACATCGAAGGCTGCACGGCGCCGACGTACTCGGGGAACTCACTCCACTCGGCCGTCGTCGAGCTCATCGCACACCCGCACGCACGACTCACGTACACGACGATCCAGAACTGGTCGAGCAACGTCTACAACCTCGTGACGAAGCGTGCGGTCGCCGAGGAGAACGCCATCGTGGAGTGGATCGACGGCAACATCGGCTCGAAGGTCACGATGAAGTACCCGGCTGTCGTCCTCAAGGGGCGCAAGGCCCACGGCGAAACGCTGTCGCTCGCCTTCGCCGGCAAGGGCCAGCACCAGGACACCGGATCGAAGATGACGCATGTCGCACCGGAGACGTCCTCCCGGATCATCTCGAAGTCGATCTCGAAGGACGGCGGTCGCACCTCATATCGCGGCGGCGTATGGATCATGCCGGGCGCGAAAGGCTCGAAGTCGAACGTCGTCTGCGACGCGCTCCTCATCGATGAAGAGTCGCGCTCGGACACGTACCCCTACATGGACATCCAGGAAGACGACGTCGAGATGGGACACGAGGCGACGGTCGCGAAGATCGGCGACGAGCAGCTCTTCTACCTGCGCAGCCGTGGGATCCCGGAAGCCGAGGCCGCCGCGATGATCGTCCGCGGGTTCATCGAGCCCATCACGAAACAGCTCCCGATGGAGTACGCCGTCGAGCTCAACCGCCTCATCGAGCTCGAGATGGAAGGGTCCGTCGGTTAGTTGTCAGGAACCTGATACACAGATATCAGGAACCTGATATAGTGCGCGGGTGACCGTTCCGCTCGCCGGCGACACCTTCCACATCCCGTACCTCATCAAACGGGTGCAACACGCCGTGCGGGCGGCGGTGGACGATGCGCTGCGTCCGCTCGGTCTGTCCGGATCGCAGTTCGCGGTGCTCCGCTGGTTGTCACAGACACCCGACGTGTCGGGGGCCGAGCTCGCGAGACAGCTGTCGGTCACAGCACAATCGATGAACGAATTGATCGGTGTCCTCGTCGCCCACGGCTACATCGAGCGAAAGCCGCACCCCACGCACGGACGGATCGTCCGCATGCGACTCACGCCGTCGGGACGCAAACTCCTCACGAAGACGACCGCGATGGTCGAGGCGGTGAAGGACAAGATGCTGTCCGGGTTGTCCGCCGACGAGCAGCGCAGGTTCGCCCGCTACCTCGAGCGCTGCGCGGCCGCGCTCGAGATCGCTGAAGCGCAGGAGCATTCGGCATGACGGACACAGCCACGACTTCGCAGCTCACGCATCGCCAGATCCAGATCGTCTACAGCGGCCTGATGGCGGGCATGCTCCTCGCTGCGCTCGACCAGACGATCGTGGCGACGGCCCTCCCGACGATCATCGGCGACCTCGGCGGCGTGACGAAGATCGCGTGGGTCATCACCGCGTACCTGCTGACGTCGACGATCTCCGTCCCGTTGTGGGGCAAGTTCGGCGACCTGCACGGACGGAAGAACATCTTCCAGACGGCGATCGTCATCTTCCTGATCGGCTCGATGCTGTCCGGCCTCGCGCACAACATGATCGAACTGATCGCGTTCCGCGCGGTGCAGGGCGCCGGCGCCGGCGGGCTGATGGCCAACGCGCAAGCGATCATCGGTGACATCGTTTCGCCGCGCGAGCGCGGCAAGTACCAGGGCTACCTCGGGGCGGTCTTCGCCTTCGCGAGCGTCGTCGGTCCACTCCTCGGCGGATTCATCGTCGATCATTTCACCTGGCGCTGGATCTTCTACATCAACGTCCCCGTGGGCGTGGCGGCGCTGGCGATCACGTCCGTCGTGCTTCGTCTTCCGTTCAAGCGTGTCGAACACAACATCGACTACGTCGGCGGCGCGTTGATCATGGGGTCGGCAACGGCCTTGATCCTCGTGACCCAGCTCGGCGGACAGACCGTCGCGTGGTCCTCACCGGTCATCTCCGTGCTCGGTGTGCTGGGAGTCGTCCTGCTGGGTCTGTTCCTGTGGCAGGAGACGCGCGCCGAGGAACCGCTCATCCCGTTGCGTCTTTGGCGCGGCGCGATCTTCCCCGTGGCCACGGGTCTCGAGTTTCTGGTCGGCCTCGCGATGTTCGGCGCGATCTTCTTCATGCCGCTCTTCCTGCAGACGGTCGGGGGAGCGAGCGCGGAGAACTCCGGTCTGCTGATCCTGCCCTTGATGCTCGGTCTCGTCCTGACATCTGTTTCGTCCGGACGGATCATCACGCGCACCGGGAAGTACAAGGTCTGGCCGGTCGTCGGGACCGCGACCATGTCCGTCGGTCTCTTCTTCATGTCGACGATGCGCGAAGGAACGCCGCGCATCGATTCGTCCATCTACATGTTCATCCTCGGGATGGGCATGGGGATGATCATCCAGGTGATGGTTCTCGCCGTGCAGAATTCCGTGCCCCACGAGGACATGGGGACCGCGACGGCGACGGAGCAGTTCGTCCGGTCGATGGGTGGCGCGTTCGGCGTCGCCGCTTTCGGCGCGATCCTCAACAATCGGCTCGCGTACTACCTGCCGAAATTGCTTCCCGCGGGAGCAGCGAAGACGCTGAACGCGTCATCGATCGTCGGGAGCCCGGACCAGATCAGGAAGCTCGCGGCGCCGGTGCAGCACGCGGTGATCACGTCACTCGCACACGGGATCCACGTCGTCTTCCTGTGCGCCGTGCCGCTCGTGGTCGTGGCGTTCCTCGTGACGTTCCTGCTCAAGGAGATCCCGCTCCGCGAGACCGCGCACGTCGGGTCGGCGTACGTCGAGTCGCCGGCGACGGTGTCGACCGCCGAGCCGATCGAGTCCGTTCTCGAGCTCGAGGCGATGGAGGCTGCCCGGACGACCAACGGGAGCAGCAAGACCAACGGGAGCAGCAAGACCAACGGGAGCCGGAAGACCAATGGGAGCCGGAAGACCAACGGGAGCCGGAAGACCAACGGGAGCCGGAAGACGACGACGGCGAAGAAACCCGCGACGCGGAAGCCCGTCGCCAAGAAGCCGGCCCCTCGCAAGGCCGCGCCGGCCGAGAAGAAGCCGGCTCCCGGCAAGGCGGCGGCCCGCCGGCGCTCGTAGGCTTCGACTTCCTATAGCCAACGTCTGTAGGATTTAGTAGTCGTCCAGCGCTGAGAGGCCTGTTGAGCGCCATCACCGAGCTGTCCATAGAAGAGTTCGCCGCGAGCTCGCCCGGCTGGCTCGCCGACCTGCGCCGCGAGGCGTGGGCCCGCTACCGCGAGCTGCCGTACCCCGAGGGTCGCGAGGAGACCTGGCGCTTCACCGACGTGAAGGCGCTCCATCCGGACAACTTCCGTCTGCTCGCGCCGGGCTCGGCGCCGGACGCATCACCGCGACTGTCCTCGCTCGATCTCTCGGGCGTGACCTCCGCCGGCCGCATCGTCCACGTCGACGGGACGAGCATCTCGCTCGAACTCTCGGACGAGGCGAAGCGCGCGGGGGTCGTCCTGTGCGATCTCGCGACGGCGGTGCACGATCACGCGGATCTGCTCCGTCCGCGGCTCGGCTCCCTCGTCGCCGCGGACGAGCCGCACACCGCGCTCTCACTCGCCGCGCACCAGGGCGGGACGTTCCTCTATGTACCGAAGGGCGTCGTCCTGAAGGAGCCGTTCCAGGCGCTGCACTGGCTGTCGCCGGCGGCGTCGGGCGCGCTGGTGATGCCGCGCACCGTCGTGATCGTCGAGGACGGCGCGGACATCGTCTTCAACGACGTCTACGACTGCGATCCGATGACCGATCCCACACTCGCGGCCCCCGTCGTTGAGATGTTCATCGGCGAAGAGGCGAGGGTCGGCTGGGTCACGTGGCAGGACTGGGGCGGCGGGTGCAAACACCTGGCGCATGTCCGCGCGCAGCTCGATCGCGATGCGCTCCTCAACACGCTCGTCGTCACACTCGGTGCCGACTTCTCACGTACGTGGAAAGAGTGCACGCTCGCCGGCGAAGGGGCGCAGAGTTACATGTACGGCCTGTACTTCTCGCACGGCGACCAGCGCTTCGAGCACTGGACGCTGCAAGACCACGTCGCACCGAACACGACGTCGGACCTCCTCTATAAGGGAGCGCTCACCGACAGTTCGCAGGCGCTCTACTACGGGACGATCCACATTCGTCCGAATGCGCGGAAGTCGAACGCGTATCAGGCGAACCGCAACCTCGCGCTGTCCTCGCACGCGCGCGCGATGCCGAACCCGCAGCTCGAGATCGAGAACAACGACGTTCGCTGCACGCACGGCGCGACCGTCGGGAAGATCTCAGACGAACACCTCTTCTATCTGGAGTCGCGCGGCATCCCGCCCGAGGAGGCGCGCCGGCTCATCGTCTTCGGGTTCTTCAACCAGGTGCTCGATCAGGTGACGTGGTCCGGGATGCACGAACGACTCGCGGAGGCGATCAGGGCCAAGATGGAGGGACAAACGGCATGAGTAAGTTCGTCAAGGTCGCAAAGGTCGACGACATCCCGAACGGCGAGGCGCTACAGGCCGACGTCGACGGCACGTCGCTGGCGCTCGTCCAGGTGGACGGACAGGTCTTCTGCGTGCAGGACATCTGCACGCACGAGCACGCGCACCTCTCCGAGGGGTTCTGCGAGGGCTACGAGATCGAATGTCCGCTGCACGGGTCGATCTTCGACGTGCGCACCGGCGAAGTGAAGTCGCTCCCGGCGACGGAAGACCTGAAGACCTACAACGTGAAGGTGGAGGACGGCGACGTTCTCGTGGAGGTCGACGATGCCTGAACCGATCCTCGTCATCAAGGACCTGCATGCGCAGGTCGAAGACAAGCCGATCCTGCGCGGTGTCGACCTCGAGATCCCGAAGGGCGAGGTCCACGCGATCATGGGGCCGAACGGCTCCGGCAAGTCCACGCTCGCGCAGGTGCTCCTCGGACACCCCGCCTACGTCGTGACGCAGGGCACGATCACGTTCAAAGGCCAGGACGTCACCGCGCTTGCGCCCGACGAGCGCGCGCGCCTCGGTATGTTCCTCGCGTTCCAGTACCCGATCGAGATCCCCGGTGTGTCCGTCTCGAACTTCCTCCGGACGGCGATGAACGCGGTGCGCGGTGAGGACGTCCCGGTCCGCGAGTTCATGGCGCAGCTCCGC
>Ga0307469_10000064_pt1 | contig 39271 bp, 29 predicted proteins | sample atmos_gasesAM2C__FD_203084 | JGI IMG/M metagenome (GOLD analysis project Ga0307469, IMG submission 203084) | Hardwood forest soil microbial communities from Morgan-Monroe State Forest, Indiana, United States - atmos_gasesAM2C_515 | ecosystem: Environmental > Terrestrial > Soil > Temperate... | reverse complement strand
TATTCCGGACAAAGGACTTAGCGTCCGGAACAGTTGTCCCCGGGAGATACGCCCGGCGAGTTAGCTATATCGGATCGAGCGGGGAATGGGATAGGAACTAAGTCACGGCTAAGTGTGACGGATGAACACGGGGCCGGCGCGGCTCACCGAGCTGCTCCCAGGTTAGCGCCCAAAGGACGGACGCGAACCTGGGGCACCCGGCGGCTGTCAAGAGAGCTGTTCGACGGGGTGCGTCGGTAATGATCTCTAATGCCGATCACCAAAGCGTGCGGGAATTGTATCGAAATTTTGGTACTCATCACCGTGTAGGTCGCGCGAGCATTCTTGCTGCCGATTTGACGAGCCGCCGCAACACAACCGAGTTGCTGATCACAACTTATCCCGCATAACAGGCGGGGTGGGTGGCCCGTCCATGAAAATGTAGGGACAGACAGGACGTATCCCGGTTCGTTCACGCCACAAAGCCGAACGAAAAACGTAGTGAACGTTCCGTCTATGCCCGTCGTTTCCCTGACTACGTAAACTATCCAGACGCGCCCCACCACCTTACCTTCTCGTGGTGGACTATTTCCGGTTTGCACCCGCCTACGAGCCTGCAGGAGCTGCCTTGGCACCGGGCAGTCGTTTGGTCAGAAAAGCGATCTGGCCAGTATGATGAGATTCGTGTTCACAAACGTGGAACCATTTCCAATAGATATTTATCTTGTCGCTGCTATCGAATTGCTCGGTATCGGTGGATAGAAGCCACCGGTCATCTCGTTTGCGGAATTCGGCGAGCGAGTGTTCACGTGTGTCGTGGAGGATGTTGAGGTAGTAGTCGAGGTCGTGGCCCTTGATGGCTTTGCGACCGGCGTCGCCAAGGTTCATCGCCGGGTCCCACTTCTTCTTCAGATCGTCAGACCAGCTGTCCCACTTCTTATTTTCAAAAGTATTCATCCCATAGTACGTCTCGGTCGCAGCGAGATGGAGCAAGAGCGCTCCGATGGTGTTGGCGTTTGCGTCGAAGAGATGGTCCAGGTCAGCCATGGTAAGGCCCTTGACTGAGCTGGTGACCGCGGTTTGAATGTAGGTGAGCATGGAAACGAGAGTGCCGACTTGAGGGGTATAGCCCGGTTTGGGACCAATGACAAGCAGGCCTGAGTCCTTCTCTGTCTTTGTCTCAGCGGCCTGGGCGAAAAGGTTGAGTCCGTACATTCCTGCGGTGAGTGCGGCCCCGGAGAGAAAGCCTCTGCGATTCGACAAGAAGTTGGGGTTCAAGTTGGGGTTCATGCTCGTTCTCCTGACAAGGCGAATCTTGGTGGAAGCATACCTGGCCGGTGGGCCAGTTTAACCGCGGAAGTATAACGCGGGTTTGTCCCTGGACTTTTGGTCGAAATCACCGGGGGACACCTCCACTTCGCCGGGTGCCGGGTGCCGGGTGCCGGGTGCCCCCATCTAGCGTCCACAGAACGGACGCGAACCTGGTGCACCGAGCAGGGGATCAACAGCACAGAGGAGGAGTAAGGTGAAGTTTGGAAATCTAGCTCTAGTGATAACGTGCTCCGCCAGCATCTGTGTGTCACAGGTTACGTCTATCAGGATTCCGTTGGCGGGCGATGTCAATAGAGTGACCTTCGATTCGTCCAAGGTTTCGCCCGATGACGTGCGCCGCTGGATGCAGCTTTCTCCCAATGTGGGGAACTACAACGAGTATCTGATCCCAGACAATCTAGACATGTGCTTCGCGGATGACGCTCGGTATCAGGGATGCGTAGCGGGACGACCAGGAGAAGAATACCGCGTCAACTTTCACAACGCACAACTGAATATAGAACGAATCCGTAGGCGAATAAGTGAGCTTGAGCCAAGCCGGTACCCTGCGGGACTGTTCGAAATCGTTTCGTACGTAAGGAAAATCCAGTCGTTCGGCCTCTGGAGGGACGAGCAGATGTTTTCCTTCTTAAAAACTGAAGACACTTCGGCCCTGGAAACACCGTTTGAAGAATTAGACCCTAAATCTATATGCGGTCCGGTTTTGAAATCCATTCGGAATGCAAAGAATCGCTCTGGGGCTTCACATCTTGCGCGATTCGAGTGGTCCAACTGCGTTACGGATGCCGAAATGAAACGTGTTGGCCCATACCCTCAGAAGGCATGGCAGGATTTCCTGGCTGCTAATTTCATCAGGGAGCGCGTAATTAGGGAAAAGATAGAAGAGTAGCCGCCCGGTCTGTCCCCCTTCATTGACTTGCCTTCTTCCACCTCCTAACATGGCCGCTTCGCATGATCGGCCAAACCATTTCGCATTACCGCATCCTCGAGAAAATTGGTGGCGGCGGGATGGGCGTCGTGTACAAGGCCGAGGACACCCGCCTGCGGCGCTTTGTCGCCCTCAAATTCCTGCCGGAAGATGTCGCCCAGGACGCGCAGGCCTTGGCGCGTTTTCAGCGTGAAGCCCAGGCTGCCTCTGCTCTCAGCCATCCCAACATTTGCACTATCTACGACATTGGCGAGCAGGATGGTCACGCCTACATCGTCATGGAGTACCTCGACGGCATGACGATGAGGGAGCTGATCAGCGGCCGCGCTCTGCAGAACGAAACTCTACTATCTCTTGCGACGGAGATCGCCGACGCTCTAAATGCGGCGCATTCCGCCGGCATCATTCATCGCGATATCAAACCCGCCAACATCTTCGTGACCAGTCAGGGGCACGCCAAGGTTCTGGATTTTGGATTGGCGAAACTTTCGTCTCCACGAAGCGCCAGCCAAGTCCTGGCCCAGAAGACCCAATCCATCAACGAAGCGGAACATCTCACCAGCCCGGGCACTGCGCTGGGTACGGTTGCCTATATGTCGCCCGAACAGGTGCGCGGCGAAGCCCTCGACGGTCGCACCGACCTGTTTTCCTTCGGAGTCGTGCTATACGAGATGGCCACCGGCCTACTGCCGTTTCGCGGCGAGACCTCGGGTGTCATTTTCGACGCCATCCTGAATCGCACGCCCACACTGCCCGTTCGTCTGAACCCCGACCTTCCCGCCGACCTCGAACGCATCATCATCAAGGCGGTCGAGAAAGACCGCGACGTCCGTTACCAGCACGCCTCGGAGCTCCGCGCCGACTTGAAGAGGCTGAGCCGTGACACGGCTTCCGGGAAGGTGATCCCATCGGCCCGCGAGTCCGCACCGGCATCGTGGCGCAAGTGGCCGCTGGCCTCGCTTCCTCTGATTGTTGCGGCCGCCGCGTTATTCCTGTGGAGTTCGCGGTCCCTGCCCCCACCGCGCGTCCTGAGTACCACGCAACTCACGCACGATGGTATGCCCAAGACACGCCTTCTCACCGACGGCGTCCGCCTTTACATCACTGAGACGCAAGGAAACAAGCAGAATCTCGTCCAAGCGTCGACCGCCGGCGGGGAAACGTCCCAGATACCGACGCCGTTCGGCAGCGTTGCTATCGCCGACATCGCGCCCGATCACTCGCACCTGCTCGCCGCCGACGTCATCGGCACGGAGGCCGCAGAGCAGGGATGGATTCTTCCGCTGCCCGCGGGACCGCCGCGCCGGCTTGGAGACGTGTTCGGACACTATGCCGGGTACTCGCCCGATGGTCAGCAGATCGTGTTCGCCCGGGACCTCGATCTCTACCTTGCGAACTCCGAAGGACTCAACATCCGAAAACTGCTGAGCCTGCCGGGCCAGGCGTTTTTCCTCGCGTTCTCGCCCGACGGACGCCGCATCCGCTTCACCATCAGCGATCCCAAGGACAATTCATCTTCCATCTGGGAGGTGCAGTCCGACGGCAGCAATCTTCACCCGGTTCTTCCTGGATGGCACAACCCGTCGTCGGAATGCTGCGGCTTCTGGAGCAAGGATGGCCGCTACTTTTTCTTTGTCAGCAATCTCCCGAAACTTTCCAACCTCTGGGCAATCCGCGAGCCTTCGGGAATTTTGCGGCGGAATGCGTCCGCGCCCTTCCAGTTGACAGCCGGACCCATGTCGTTTCCGGTTGCCGTCGCAAGTCCCAACGGCAAGAAGGTTTTCGCCGATGGCTACGTGCCGCGGGGAGAGTTGATCCGCTATGACAACAAGGCGCGCGAGTTCAAACCGTTCCTGGGCGGCATCTCGGCTGGCGAAGTTGACTTCTCCCGTGACGGAAAGTGGGTCGTCTATGTGACCTATCCTGATGCCTCACTCTGGCGCAGCCGCATCGATGGCAGCGATCGCTTACCACTCACGCAACCGCCAATTTCTGCCTTTCTGCCGCACTGGTCGCCCGACGGCACGCAAATTGCCTTCACCGACGTGCAGGCCGGAAAGCCATGGAAGACGTTTCTCATCTCGGCGCAGGGCGGACAACCGCTCGAGATGTTGCCCGAGCAGGACTATCAGGTTGACGCGCATTGGTCCCCTGATGGTCAAAAGATTGTCTTCGGCAGAGTTCCGTTCATTCCGGGTAGCTCCAAGAGCATCGATATCCACATTCTGGATGCCGCTACCAGGCAGGTCTCCGGGGTTCCCGGTTCTGATGGTTTGTATGCGCCGCGCTGGTCGCCGGATGGCAAGCATCTCGCCGCCATGTCGGCGGATTCGCAGAAACTCCTTCTCTACGATTTCGCCACGCAGAAGTGGACTGACTGGGTCAAAGAGCCGGGCGCGATTGTGCTTCCCTCGTGGTCCAAGGACGGGAAGTACCTCTACTACAGCAATCATTCGAGCGAAAACGCTGGATATCGCCGGGTGAAAATCGGGCACAGCCGCTCGGAGCTGGTCGTGGACCTGAAGGATCTGCAGCAGTATGACGTTGGCTGGACCGGCCTTGATCCCACCGACGCGGGCCTGTTCGTGCGCAATCTCAGCAGCGATGAAATCTACGCACTCGATGTAGATCTGCCCTAGCGTCGGTTGAAGAAAGCGGCTCGGGCGCCGTGAGCGTGGCTCGACCGATCCCGTGTTTCTCCTTCGCTAATAGTCCCATGGTGAAGAGTCACCCAACACTGCCGTGCCGGTTTCGTCGCAAGTCCCACCGGAAATCGCGTAATCCCCCATGATCTGACCAAAGCTCTCATCCACGGTTCCGTGGAAGGTGACGGTGCCATTGTTTGTGTGAATGGCAAGTACTAGAGACGTACCCAGCAGATAGCTGCCGGAGGGAAACACGCCGGAAGTGATAGTTCCGGAAGCGAAGCAACGGTTCGTAAAAGTGGCCGTCCCAGAGATCCCAAAATTGCCCTCCGGACCGGCGGTTCCCTCGGTGATTTGCGCGACTCCGCTGAATGTTTGATTCCCGGTGTTCGTGAACGTGCTGTTCAAGCTGCCCGTGATGTTCCACATCTTCATGCCGGTGAGGGTACCTGTCTCGCCATCCGCGCAGCCGCCGGTCACGGCATAGGACCCGGAGAAAGTGCTGTCCGTGACGCTGCCAGTGAGGGTGGTGACTTGGCCATTCACCGGTGTTGACGACAGCGAGAGCTTGCCGCCAGTGAGAGTGCCCGTCAGGGCGATGGTCGTCACCGAATCGAAGCAACTCGAGCCGTCGAAATGCATAGCTCCGCCGATCACTTTGCCCGTCTGCGTAATGCTGCCGGCCATCGTCAGCGAGGTCGACCCGCCAGCGGTAGACGACGGGCTGAATTGCCAATTGCCGGCAATGTTGTTCAGGCCCTGAGATTGTGGAGTGGGAGTCACAGATCCTCCTCCACCGCAGCCACAAAGTAGAGCAAGGGCCGTGAAGCAGAAAGTTCTAGCCCAGAGTTTCATCGAACTATCTCCTGGTCAGACGCTGGCGATGGGCCGATGGCCGAGAGGGGAAGACTCACCCGTCGCAAGAAGAGGACCAGCCTTCCTGACGGGATTGCCGCTTTATGCTGGATGGTGAACTGGATGAAAGGATCGTTTCACTCGCGATCAAGAAGGACTTCTCTCGTACGAGTAATAATCAAAGAAATCGATTGGCCTCTGTGGTCTCTGGCGAGAAGAGGTTTCACCCGCGCCCGAACAAAATTACTCGTTTGTAAATTTTTATTACGTGAGACCGATCGGTTTGTCCTATAGGTCTTTATTTCTTCTTGACAGTTTCAACAACCCGCGACAAAAGTGCCACCTTAGCAGTTGTCCCGTTCTCAAAGCCCAAACGCACTAGGCCGGAAACGGGAGGACCCAGCAAGGCCCATGCGGAAACCTCCACCGGTAAAGCAAGTCCCTGGACGTGCCCTCCGTCAGTCGTACTGTCCGTATTTCCTTTCGAGCACGAGTACGTGGTAGGTACTCTGGCTCTTGCGGTAAAGGCTCGTTTTCCCCGATAGGCCGATCCCAACTGTTGTTTCCTGCGCTGTTCTTCCCGTTCCAGCTTTGGGTCGATAAGACTCCGGGCCCTGTTTTTCCATTTCAAATTCCGCTGTGGAGGTAAGTATGCGAAAAGTAGCTTTCCCCCTGTTGTGGTTCGTCCCGTTGCTCCTGGGATGCCTGGCTTTTGCCCAGACCAGTACTTCTTTTCCAAGAAGAGCCCTCGACTGCGACGAACGGACCGGCATTCTCTGTACTGAAGTTTTTGACTCGATCGGCTAACAGGGGACCTATGTCGGTCATGACGAACCAGCCCTGCTGTTTTACTCCAACGTTCCAGGTTCGGGTTCCAGCGGCACCTATCACTTGCGACTGCCCAAGGGCCCGCCGACTCCCCCCAACCAGAACGGCACGGGCGGAGTTTTCAACTTCATGCTGCGTCCCGCTTTTTGGTTCGGTATGGCGATGTGTGACGATCAGTCCGCCCCCAATCCCGGAGGGTCTATGGTCGGCCCCAACATTCCTTGCGCCCCGACCAGCGACCGTAACATTTTCGACGGCTCGGACCCCACCAAGTCCGATTACATTGGCAAGCACCCCGGAGCGGGGTTTATGGAAATGCAGTTTTCCCCCCTGGCTGGTTTGACAGTTGCGACACTACCCAGTGGTGCGCCGCGCTGAACATCGACAGCTTGTCGCAAAACATGAACAATGGGTTGGTCAACAATGCTTGTGGCGGCGCGATTGAGTATGTCAATTTCGCGTACATTCAAAAAGATGGCATATCGTTTCCGCCAGGTTCTCCCAGCCCGCTGGGTCCCTTCGTCTCGACCAATGCTCAAACCTTGTTCATGAACTCTGGGGACGAACTGATCGTGAAACTGGAAGATACCGCGCATGGACTCAAAGTCACGGTGCGGGATCTGACGACGAGTCAGAGTGGTTTCATGGTATCAAGCGCCGCCAACGGGTTTGCTTCAATCCGTTTTGACCCTAACGGAACCACTTGCGACTTCGCCACTCACAACATCCCCTACGATTTCCACCCCATGTATGCGACTGCCAGTGAGCACACCCGCGTGCCGTGGGCGGCCCATGGATTCAGCGTGGGGTTTTCTGACGAAATTGGCCACTTCGAGTACTGCAATGCGGTCGATGCCGAAGGCGGACACTGCACTCAACCAAGCATCAACGACCCGGCAGGCCCCGATGTAGATGATCGTGGTTGCTTCACCGCAGACTTCGCCTCCTCGTTGGGACTCGTCCCGGTCGGCGGTTGTCTCGGCGAGGATGACGACTATGATGGTTTGGATTACGGCTTAGTCTGGCCGGGAACCCTCAGGAATGCCAGGCGCGACCGATCTGTGCACGCACGGCCGGTCCAATTCACTAGTCCGCTGTTTAAAGACAGGGAAGGCGAGAGTAGAAACTACAGCCGGGTTGCTTTCGAAACGGATTTACCGCGGACCGAATTCGCCACCAACCCTCCCTGCCAACGGCACATCTCGAATCCGGCGGATCCCAATCCGGGTTCCGGATGCGTGAACCCGCCAGCCGGTACGAACTTCTACCCGATTTACACGACCACTCGTGGAGATGAGGAAGGCTGCGTCTGGAACCTGGGGGGAGCCTTCCTGCCGGGAACCACGAATAACTTTGGCGGCACCTCGACCACGGAATACGGCCCCTTGTTGCCACTTGCGTATCCCGCTGTAGGCGGAGTCCCCACTTTCCGCTTCAACAATTTTCGGAGAGTGCTGAAGAACAATCCTTGCGGCAGCGACGATTGAAACAGTACTTCGTCAGGGACCCTGAACCAGGGCGTTGGCAAGCGCCCTAGCCGACGACCGACGACCAACGATTGAACGACCGACGACCACTTCTAAACAACGAAGGCCGGGACAACCGGAATTTCTTCCGGTCCCAGCCTTCGCTTCCTTCAACCTCGGAATTCGCGGGCGAGGGCGCCCGCGCTTCACAAGTCTGTTAGTTGGTGTTTTTGGTGTTGGCGGCGGTCGTCGGCGCTGGAGTGCTGCTTGCCGCGTTCCCGCTGGTGCCCGTGGTGTCCGTCGTGCCCTGGCGGGTAAGCCGCGGGAAGAACGGCGTCACCTCAAACGGCATCTTGTCGCGCGCCGAAGTGATGGCCACCGGCTGCGACTTCACCAGTTCAACTTTGTCATCCCACGGATTCAGCTTGACGCGTCCGCCCAGCGGCAGCGCGGCAATCTGGTCCAGCTTGTTCCAGTCCACCTGCGGGGCCGAAGTCATCAGCTGCGACATGCGCGTTACGGCCGCGCCTTCGGTCATGCTGTTGCCGAGGTGCGCCGTGAGCAGCGCAGTCAGCGAACCCGCGCGCGTGTTCAGCATTTTCAGGAACAAGCCTGCGCCATCCAGCTTCTGAGCGTAAGGCGAGTTCTTCAACATGTCGATGGCCTTCTTGTCGGCCGCGGCTTCTTCCTCGGGAATGTGCTTGAAGCCGAGGTTCTGATAAGTCGATTCATCGGAGAACAGCATGCGGTCGTTGAACGCGTACTTCGAGCCCAGGTTGTGTCCCAGAACGATGTGCGCCAGTTCGTGCGTAAGCGCCATCGCCAGGCTGGACTCATCCGGCAGCGTGTCGATCAGGCCGCGGCTAATGATGATGGTGTTGCCCACGCTGAAGGTCTCGAGCGGCGAGGTCAACAGCACCCGCGTCCGGACCGGCCGGGGCAGGTCAACGTTGTTGGTGACTTCGATATTGTTGACGACGGTCTGCAGAATCTTGTCGAGGTCGCCGTCCGGTGCAAGCAAGCCGGCGCGCTGCAGACGTTCCACCACGTTGTCTTCGGCCTGCTGCTGCCACTCGCGGGAAGCCGCCAGGGGCGAAGCGTCCTGCGCGGTCGGACTATCGTCCTGCACGCTGTCGACGCGGATGTTGGTAAGCTCGTCGGAGGCGCCGTCCTTCTTCAGGTCGTAGCCCCAGATGCGGGTCTGCGCCTTAAAGGCCAGCTGGTTCTTCACGCCGGCGCTAAAGTCGCCTTCTTCGCTGTAGATGAAAGCCGGCACCCAGTACCCCGGAATCAAATTCAGGCGCCAGCTGTCCATGTGGAAGAAGTAGGCGTTGCGCGGGCGCGGCGCGTAGGTGCCGTTCAGGCGCACGATGTTGTAATCCTGATCTTCGATCCAGATGCGTCCCAGGAACCGTCCCTGGCCGCTCTTCGGCTTGGGCGTCACGTCGAACACCAGGCAGCGTACATCGCCCAGAAATTCACGACGCACATAGCGGAAGTCATAGTGCTGGCGATCGAAGTCGTTGCGATCGGCAAAAATCATCCAGGAGAAACCCAGGGGCTGGTACTGCACCTTGAACAGCTTGCTGAAGCCACCCAGCAGGTGCTTCTCCATGCTCTGGTCGTCCTTGATGTAGTCCTTGCGGTCGATGGTCGTGCTCAGGTCCATGCGGCCGAGGAAATACTTGTCGGTCTGCGGCACCGGGCCCAGCGCGGGATCGAGCGTCAGATTCTGCAGATAGGTCTCGATCACCGGTGTCCGGGTCTGCAGCATCTTGATCAAGCCTTTTTCGCGCAAGATGAAGCGGTCGACCACCTGATCCATCGTGGTGGGCTGTGGTCCGGAAGACTGCGGAGGCGCGGGCTGCGGGTTCGAAGGCGCCGCTTGCGTCGTCGCGGGCTGAGCCATCTGCGTCTGCTCAGGCGTTGCCGCCGGAGCCGACATCTGGACCGTGGCCGGCTGCGACGTCGGCTGCGAATCCGCCGGTTGCTGCGCTACCGCACTCAGCGAAAGCAGCAAAGTAGCTGGGACCATCCAATTCAAGGTGCGCATAACTCTTATCTCCATGTTTCTTCAACCAATATTTCTTCAGTACGCCAACTGGAAAACGACGTGCACAATCGCGGTGGAATCCACCGGCTGACCATTTCGTAGGGCGGGCTTGAAGCGCATCCTGTTTGCTGCCGAGACCGCCGCTTCATCCAGCCCATGACCCAGGCCGCGGACCACGCGATTCACGTGCAACTGTCCGTTGGCCCCAAAACTCACTTCGAGCAGAACTTCTCCTTCAAGCTTCAGCGCGCGCGCTTCGTCCGTATAAACCGGATTCGGTTTGAAGGTGATCTCCACCGCGGTGGTGGGCGGTCCCGAATCCAGTTGCGGCTTGGGCGTTCCGTGCGACAACTCCTGCTGGCCGAACGCTCCGGTGGCAACCGCTGCGTTGCCTCGCCCATTGCTTCTGCCATCCCCGTTGCCGCCGATCGCGACGCCATTGCCGAACCCGGCGCTCGCCACCGTACCCTTCATCCCTTTGGCTCCGCCGGTGCCGTTGCCATTTCCCGGACCCTGCGGCATATCGAACGAACCGGTCGCCGCAGCCACCAGGTGAGCGCCCGGCTTTCCTTCCCCCTTCAAACCATTGGGGTCGCCGAACCCACCCGTCTGCACCTTCTGTACGGGAACATTCAAGGTCGGCGTAGCGGAACTTCCGGTCGAAAACTCTCCGGTGTGAATCAGTTGCGGACGCGCGCCGCCGGAGATCTGCTTCAGTTGCGGCGCCTGAAAATTGTTGACAACCACCTTGGGCGCTTCCGGCTCAGGCTCGGGCCTAGGTTGCGCAACGCGCACTTCCCGCGGTACCACCAGATGCGGATTCGCTACCGGCGCCGCCGGCAGCAACTTGGCGCGCACCATCTGCGGCTTCGGCTTCGGCATCGGCTTCGGCTCGCGACCTGTCAACGGCATCACCGACGTCAGGTGATAGCTGGTCTTCACCTGCAACTTCTCCGGAAACAGCAGGCCAATATTGACGAGCAATAGAATGAACGCCAGTTCGATCCCGTAGCTGGTGGCAAGGGTCTGCCAGCTGATCCTCTTGTTCGGGAGGAGGCCGAACGTTGGTCCGCGATAAGCCGTGGCCATGCAATAGCTCCAATATGAGGAACCCGGGCCGGGGAGAGAGCGCGGGTGGAAGCCTTAAAGTAGGGGAAAGCGGACGAGGGGTAAACGTGTCTGCCGCCGGTGTACCTTGGTAATCAGTCGAGATTCAGGGTGGAACCGAGGCCCAAAACGGTTGTGCAGCTTGGCTTTACGCGGTATGACGCCCGCGAAAGTAGTAGAAAACCGGGATGCCCGCCAGGATGACCATCGTTCCCACGGTCGAATTCCTCAGATTGTCGGTGAAGGTGAAATACAGCAGAACCCCCGATGCCGCCACAAATAGCGCCGGCACAATGGGATATCCCCAAACCCGGTACGGGCGCTCGGCGTTCGGTTCGCGCCTCCGGAACACGAAAACCGTGCTGGCTGTGATCATGTAAAACAGCCATTCGGCGAAAATTGCCAGCGTGAACAGCTGACGAAAGTTATCTCCCACCAGGAGAAGCGCAACGGCCAGCCCCAGTTGCAGCAGAATCGCCACGGATGGCGTTAGAAATCGTGGATGGACCTGGGCCACGGACGGGAAGAAGTAACCATCGCGTGCCGCGGCGAAGGGAACACGCGCGCCACTCATGGTCGTGCCGTTCAGCGTTACGAGCATCGACAACGCCATGCCCGCCGACACGATACTCGCCCCCAGTCCGCCGAGAACCAGCGCGACCGCCTCCGAGGCCGGTCGCGCTGACGCCGCAATCGCGGCCGCCGGCAAAACATACTGCACTCCCGCATTCACCAGCACGTACAAGGCACCAACGGTTGCCACGCCGACAATCAGCGCAATTGGGATATTGCGTCCCGGCTGCCGGATCTCACCGGCCACCTGGTTCAGATCGTTCCATCCGTCATAAGCCCATAGCGCCGCCACCAGCGCCGCCATGAATCCCGCGATGCCGCCCTTGGCGCCGACAAACTCAGTTGCGAAGTTTTGCCAGCCCGCCCCATCGCGATACGCAAAACAGATCAACCCAATGCCCACGATAATCGCGATCTTCAGGATGGTGAAGACGAGTTGGAACTCCCCGGCCTTCTTCACGCCGATGTAATTGAGAAACGAGATGAACACAGCCGCTGCGATGGCTGCGAGCTGACCGTACGTGATGGTCAAGGGCGTCGTAACCATCGGGTGAGAGAAGAATGCAAACGCTGAAAATGTTCCCAGGATGCGCACAAAGCCGGCAGTGATGGTCGCAATGGACGCGGGCTTTGAGATCAAGAGCGTGGTCCACGCATAGAGAAAGCCGCCCAGCGGTCCGTAGGCATCCCGCACGTAAACGTACTCGCCCCCGGCCTGCGGCTTCATCGCGCCCAGTTCCGCGTAAGTGAGTGCGCCGAAGAATGACAACAGCCCGCCCACTAGCCACGCCAGGAAGACCAGCTTCGCCGAGCCTACCGCCTGCATCATCTCCGAGGGCACCAGAAAAATTCCGCTGCCGATGATGGTGCCTACGACGATCGCCGAAGCGTGACTCACGCCTAAGTCGCGAGCCAGTTGCGGGGTTTGTTCTTGGACGCCGGCAGACATGGGAAGGAGTTGCAGTATACGGGAAAAGTTTCGACGGCAAGAGCTTTTAACCGCAAAGATCGCCAAGCAAGGGCCGCGAAGCACGCAAAGAAGAGCGATTTTTGGACCTAGGCTTGTTCTAAGTGTTCGTCGCGAGGCGCGGAGATCGCAGGCCCACCGGTTCGACGCCTCGGCGATCAAGAAAGCACAAACTCTCTCTTGGTGCCCTTTGCGTCCTCCGCGGCTAAAAGCTTTTGCCACGATCGTGAATTTGCCCGACCTTATCTAGAAGATAACCCAACGCGACAGGGGGCCCATAGTACCCTTTCTGGGAGCGAAATAACCTAAAGGGCCTCGATCCAGCCCCCAAACAGTGCCCTGAGAGCCCCTAATGGCCACGAGAAGCCATTCTGCGATGAGGCCGCACCGGGTTTTGCCGGGCCAGGGCGGCCGCGAACGAGTTTTCAATAACTTATCTTAAAGTGAATCAACTTGAGACGGCCGTCGGACTCTCGGCCGAACTCGGCTGGGACCATGCGAGACTCGCCGCGTACCCGATCCCAAAGGTTACCACCGTCCCAATCGCCACATACCACGTCCAGGGCACCTTGGTCCCCAGCCAGAGGTAGACTTCGATCCCGAACCCAAACAGCATTCCGATCATCGACCCGCGTTCATTCGCGCGCTTGGTCAGCACTCCCAACAGAAACACCCCGAGCAAAGCGCCGTAAGCGACCGAAGCAATACTCAGGCCGACTTCGATCACGCGTGACACTTTGTGTAGCGACAGCACGGCCAGCGCGAACAACAACAAGGCCCAGAAAAATGTAGACACTCGCGACAGCCGAAGCTGGGTGCGATCGTCGGTCTCCGGATGGCGGCGCAGATAAAAATCCATCATCGAACTCGACGACAAGGAATTCAGTGCCGCGCTCAGGTTCGACATGGCCGCGGCCAGAATGGCCGCAATCAGCAATCCCGAGATTCCGTGTGGCAAGCGCGTCACAATGAACTTTGGATAGATGTAGTCAGCCTTGCCGAAGGTGGCCGAAGGCAGCCCGTAGTATGCCCATAGCATGACGCCCACGATCAGAAACAAGGCGAACTGGAAGAAAATCGCGATACCGCTTGATAGGAGCGCGGTCACCGATTGGCGCTGGTTGCGTGCCGCCAGCAGTCGCTGGACGATCAGTTGGTCGGTTCCGTGGCTGGCGGTCGTCAGGAACGCACCCCCGATCAGTCCCGCCCAGAACGTGTACGGCTTCCAGAAGTTCGGAGTGAAGTCGAACACCTGCAGCTTACCCGCGCTTGCAGCCAGCGAGTGGATTGCGCTCCATCCACCCGGCACCAGGTGCAGAATCGTGAACACCCCCACCAGCGTTCCGCCCAAATAGATAACGGTCTGCACGACGTCGGTCCAGATCACCGCGGCCAGTCCGCCTTCAAACGTGTAGATCAGCGTCAGCAGCGTGATGATGGCGATCGAGGCGATCTCACCCGTTCCCAGCGCAATCGCCACGACAATCGACACGGCATAGACGCGCACCCCTTCCGCAGCCGCGCGCGTCAGGAGGAACAGGGAAGCGGTCAACGTGCGCAGACGCTTTCCGAAGCGCCGCTCGATCAATTGGTACGCCGTGAACAGGTCGCCGCGAAAATAATGCGGCAGCAGCACAAAGCTGATAATGATGCGCCCCACGACGTAGCCCAGAACGACTTGCAGAAAACCCAGATTTGAATCGTAGGCCAGCCCGGGAATGCTGATGATGGTCAGCGTGCTGGTTTCCGCGGCGACGATCGAAAGCGAGATCGCCCACCAGGGAATGTTGCGATCGGCCAGAAAATAATCGCGCAGCGAGCGCTGCTCCTTCCGGAAGCGGAGCCCAAACAGCGTGATGCCTGCGAGGTAAATGGCGATGATGGCGAGGTCGAGATGGTTGAGTCCCATGGCTTGCAGGTACTCGCTCCTTGGACAGGTGATCAATGTACAACATGCGAAGGGCATGATTACCACAGAGGGCACAGAGGAGCACAGAGGAAATCTAGGCTTCCCTCCGTGTAACCCTGTGCCCTCTGTGGTTGGGTGTTCAGGTCGCGGCGGCGGTGCTGGCCATTATGTTAGAACTACCGCGTGGCCATCTATCTAGGCATCGACGGCGGCGGCACGAAGACCACGTGCGTCGTCGCCGACGAACGATCGGTTCTCGGAACTGCGACCTCCGCGGGCAGCAACATCACGCGCCTCGGCGAAACTCGTGTGCGCGAGGCGTTGCATTCGGCCGTGCGTGACGCCTGTGCCGCTGCGAAACTAGACGCCACGCGCGTCGAATCTGCGTACATCGGTTTATCCGGCGCCGGCCGCCCCGAAGTCCGCGACGCGATCCTCTGCATAATGCGCGAAGTTCTTACCGGCCAAATCCAAGTCGTCACCGACCTTGAAACCACGCTGGAAGCTGCTTTCGGCGACGGGCCCGGCGTCATCACCATCGCCGGTACCGGTTCGATTGCCTACGGTCGCGACGCACACGGCCGCACCGCCCGCGCGGGCGGCTGGGGGCTGGCGATCTCCGACGAAGGCTCCGGCCAGTGGATCGGCCGTGCCGCCGTGAGCGCCGTCCTGAATGCGAATGACGCGGGTCAGGCGCCGCCGCTCCTCAACACGATCCTAGCGCTGTGGAATCTGAAGAATTTGGATGAATTTGTCCGGTGTGCGAATGCATCCCCGCCGCCCGATTTTGCCAGCCTCGTTCCTTGCGTGCTGGCCGCGGCCGATGCCAACGATCCGTTGGCGCGCGACGTCTTGCGCCGGGCCGGCAGCGAGCTGGCGGGCCTGGCGCGCAACGTCGTGCGCCGCTTGTTTGGCACGGAAGCTGACGTCCCGGTGGCCATGTCCGGGGGAGTCTTTCGTCAGTCGGAGGTGGTGCGGCAGGTTTTTTACAATGAGATCGCTGCCGAATTCCCTCGGGCGAGCGTTCTTCCGGCGACCGTCGATCCGGTGCAAGGCGCACTTTCCCTCGCTCGAAAAGTGCTGTCCCGGCAGACTCGATAGTTGGGGATTGTCCACGGAATGGCTTCGGAAGAAGGCACAGGCGCGAAGCGCGCTTTCGAACGCGAGGAGGGGGAAAGCGGTCCGCCTGGCAATATCGCGGGCGACCATCAAGCTGTGGAGAGCGTCACAAGGAATCCTGATCTCACCGAAGATGCGGCGCTCAGCCTGTTGAAACGTCCCGACGTTGCGCCGGAAACACTCGAGCAACTCTCCAAAAACGGGAACCTCATCAAGCTCCGGAAGGTCAGGCTGGCTCTGGTGGAACATCCGAGGACGCCGCGCCACGTATCCCTGCCGCTCGTCCGCCAGCTTTACACGTTTGACCTGATGCAGGTCGCACTCATGCCCTCCGTTCCCTCCGATGTGAAGAGAGCCGCCGATGAAACCTTGTGTAACCGGCTCGACAAGCTCGCCTCCGGCGAACGCCTGACGCTGGCGCATCGAGGCTCGGGCAGGATTGCTGAGGCCCTGTTATCGGATGCGGAAACGCGCGTCGTGCAGGCAGCCATGCAGAATGCGCGGCTTACGGAGTCAGGGATCATTCGTGCATTGATGCGCCCGGGCTGCTCGGCTCCCTTTGTCGAGGCAATATGCCATCATCCGCAGTGGTCATTGCGGCGCGAACTGCGGGTGGCGTTGTTGCGGAATGAGAAGACACCGATGGCACGGGCGGTCGAGTTCGCGCGCGGATTGCCTCCCGCGTTGGTGCGCGAGATTCTGCACGGCTCGCGTTTACCAGCGAATGTGAAGGAATACCTGCTGGCGGATCTGGGGAAACGGGGATCCGGCAGGTCGGTCTAGCACTGCTTACCCCTCAAGGCTGAGCTCTCAAATGCACGCACCCCTGACTTAACCTCTAGCAGGCTTTCTCGAGTCAGAATTCAAACGCAAAGAATAACCACTAAGATTGCAGAAAAATCGGGGAGCTACGGCAAAACCTGACGGCTCTGAGGGTGGAATTTCTGTGTTATTGAAATGCGGGGCCCGATTGGTTTTCTTGACGAGCTTTGCGTCTTCTTCGCGCTCTCTGCGGTTAAGAGGTCTTTCGGTTCCTCCGCCGGGGAGGTTCGTCAGTTCGTCTGCAAACTTTAACCGCGGTTCGCGGCCGGCTGTGCTTTTCCGTGCAACAACTGCACGATGGCTTCGTAGAGATGGGCCCGTGTGGCCTGGCGATCCTGCGCGCGCGTGATGTACCGAACGTGCACTTCCACGGCTCCGCCGGTTGGCCGAAGATTGATCGCTGGCTTCGCCGAGAAATTCTGCACGTGATAGCGCGTGGTGGCCTTCTGCCATTCTTCTTCCGCCCCGTGAACGCTGGCTTCGGTTTCTTGCACAACCAACTTCTGAATCGCTTCAATGACCGGGTAAGGGTTCTGCCCGCCGGGCACGGCGACCGTCAATTCATCCCACAACCACTGTCCGGACGTGGAGAAGTTGAAGTAATGGCCTTCGATCGCGAAGCTGTTGACGAACGTCACTTTGCGTCCAGTGGGATGCCCGCTGTCGGTCCAGTTTCCGGTTTCGAGCAGGGTAGTGCGCAGCAGGCTGATTTCGACCACCTCGCCGCCGACGCCATTGATCTCAACCCAATCGCCGATTCGAATCCCGTTACGCCCCATCAGGACGAACCAGCCCACAAACCCGACAATGAAGTCTTTCAGTGCGACGGTCAACCCCGCGCCCGCCAAGCCGAGCACGGTCGGCGTCTGGCTGGGCATTCCGAAGACGACGAACGCAATCAGCAGCACGCCCACGGCTTGTGCCGCGAACCACACCACGGCGCGCAGCGTCACCAGGCGGCGCTTGTCGTGCGTAAGCTCGAGGAAGTACCGGTCAATCAGCCGGCCGACCATGTATACCGCCAGCACAATCAGCAAGATCCACAGGGCCGATAGCAACATGCCGTGCACGGCGATCCGCTGGCGCGCCGTGACCAGCGTTCCCCAGTTCCCATAGATCTCTGCGAGTTCCGTTTGATCCTGAATACGCTTGTCGAGGTCGGAGACCGCCTTCTGGTCTGCGGATAGATGACGAAGAGCGTCCAATGCGTCTTTGGCGGCTTGCTTCTTCGATGCGCCATCCTCCGGTGCTTCGCCTCGCGCGAGTCCCGTGGCCTTTTGTTTTACGGTCTGTTTCTGCTCTTCCTGAGCCTTCACGCGCTGGTCGAAGGCATCGTGCGCGTGCGTCAAAACCGGAATGTCGTCGAGCGCCTCCTGGCGCGCCTGCGCCAGCAGGATTCGTTTCTCGTGCAGGGCGAACCACGCGCGGGCTTCGGGGAACAGGTTGTGCGCCCGGTAGTCCTGGTTCGCGCCGCTGCTCGGGGCCGTCGCATCTGCGTGCGTGCCGGCTTCGTGTTCCTGCAGCAGTTGCTGAATCTTGCCTTGTGGATTCCCCCCCGCGCGCAAGAGGTCTTCCTTGGCGTCGTCGAGTTCATCCTGGTCGAGTTCAAGCTGTGCCTTGGTGACGTCGAGCTGATCCTGAAGCTCATCCTTGGCAGCCTCGGTCGCGGAGGCAAGTTGGTGGGTGAGGCGGGCAATCTGTTCCTGATCCGTCTTGACGACCTGCTCTGCCTTGAACGTGCGGGTCATCATCTGGCGCTGTTCCGGAGTCGGTTCCGGCGGATGCTCCGTCGCTTCACGCAGGGCGTCGGCGAAAGCAAGATCAACTTCGTAGTCCCCGAGCCGCAAAGCCTGGCGAGCCAGTTCCAACTCTTCCGGTGTGGAGGCGAGCGCGGAAAGCTTGCGCGCCGTCTGGAGAGGCCTCTGATCGACAATGGCGGCCGCATTCGCAGCGGCGTTCTTGGCGGTACGCGCTGGAAGAAGACGTTCGGCGTCGTTGGTCAAAAACACGCCCACCACAGTCGCGACGACCAGCACGAACAAGGCGATGGCGGTGATCCAGTGGCGGAATTTCATGACCGTAGTTCGAATTCCCAGGGAGCGGAAAGGCTCTCGACAAAATGTAACAGCAAATGCGCAATTGTGCGGTAACCAGAGGTGCAGAACGAATGGAATGAACGTCTGATCGAGCGGGCAAGCAATTCGCGCGAGGCTATTCCCGGAATCCATCATTCCGCCCGATGTGGATGGAAGTGGACCTCGCTAGGTCGACTGATTCCAGGGTCGCAGTCGCGGCCACCAGCGCCGCACATGCTGACGATATTCCGCGTACTGGGCGCCGAACTTATGACCTAACGTCGGTTCCTCGTAGAACACGACGAACAGGTGTACTCCCAAGGCCACGGCCAGGACAGCGATGATGGTTGTGGCATTCGCGTGACCGAAGACAATCCACAGTCCGATCCAGCCCGCGGCGAATCCGACATACATGGGATTGCGAACGTAGCGATAGAAGCCAACCACGACCAGATGCTGAGGCGGAACCATCGGCGCTGGAGTGCCCCGGCCGGTCCAGCCGAAGTCCCATATGCATCGCATGGCCACAGCGAATCCCAACACCGATGGAATCGCGGCCAGCCATCGCCAGCGAGCGGCGCCGGCTGTCTCCAGGTGAAAGCCAAGCCATCCGGGCAATAGCCATGCCCAGAGTGCGAAAAATGCCGTGCCCACCAGTAAAGAGAGGAAAGCGCTTAGCCATCGTTGAGCGGCGGTATTGTCTCGAGGGTCGTCCGAGCCTGTTGCCGTCATGAGCCCTCCTTGCGGTGAGCAGCATTATGCGCTCAAGATCCTGCGTGGTGGGCTATAACAGCAGACCGAAATTCACTGCGCCGGCGCCGCGGCTGGTTTGTCGAATAGCTTCGGATCGAGCTCGGGGTTGAAGTGAACCTCGGTAAAGGTCACCACGCTGGACTCTTTGCCATCCTGCCGGTTGGTGTGCTTGGTGGGCACGCTGACGCCGTCAAAGACCTTCCAATCGGAAAGATCAGTTTCGCCGCGGAACGATCCCGAGTTGTTGGTCGCCATGTACGACTCGCGCAAGATCAGCCCGCTGGCGGGGTCGATATACCAACGCACCGCGGTTCCATCGGCATTGACATCGACGATCTTCGCATCGACGTTGCTGATCTTCTCGGAGCCGTTCGCCGTGAATGTGAATTTGGGATCATCACTGTGCGACGCAATGAAGGTCAGATCGCGCTTGATCTGGTCCAGACTCTCCTTCGCTGCCGACGGCGGAATCGGCCGTACCTGTCCTTGCGCTGACATGTAAGCGCCTGCCGGAGTGAATATCACGGTCATGGGGCCCATGGGAGATTCCATGGCTAGATGCATCCGGTCGGGATAGAGGATAGTCAGGTCCATTTGCGATGCAGGCTCGTCCTTCGCTTGCTGGGCCAATTTGGCATGCATGGCGCGGACCGTCTTGAGTTTTGCAGCGCCACCCATTTTCTCGACCACTTTCGCTGCCAGAGCCTTGCCTTCTGGATTGGAAGCCGCGGGCGCCGAGGCTGATGGTCCACTTCCTCCCGGGGCGCTGCCGGGGGACGCTTCGCTGCCTGACTTCTCACCCGGGGGCGGCGGGACCGTGATATCGACGTTGGTGACCGGCCCCAGCGTGGAGAGCGGCTTGTCGAAGTCCTTGGGATTGCCGACCACGAGCACTGCGAGTTGATCCTTGTGCAGGTATTTCCCCGCCACTCGATTCACATCCGTTACATTCGCCTTCTCGATGCCGCTGCGGTACTGCTCGAGGAAGTTCAACGGGTAGCCGTAGAACTCGTACGCCATCCGCTCCCGCAGAACCTTGTCGGGCGTGTCGAAATTGAAGATGAACGAATTCAAAATAGAGTCTTTGGCGCGCTTGATCTCATCCTCGGTGATCGGCTTCTTCTGCAGGTCGTCGACGTCTCCGTACACCGCCTGAATGGCCTGCACGGTGCTTTCGCTCTTTGTGCCGAGCACGAAGCGCGTGACGCCGGGGTGGTCAAACGAGGTTCCAATGCCTCCGCCCACGGAGTAGGCGAGTCCGAGCCTGGTGCGAATATCCTGCACGAGCCGCGACGAGAAGCCGCCGCCCATCACCTCGTTAAAGACTTCAATCGCGAAATAATCGGGATTGTGCCGGTCGGTGCCGGGTGCGACCATGCGCACGTTCGACTGGTTCACGTCCTCTTTACTCACCACGTAATAGCCGGGCTTGGCTGGATGGATCTCGATTTTCGGCTTGATGGCGGCCGGACCCTTCGGCCATGAGCCGAACGCGGCTTTCAGCTTCGCTTCCATCGCGGCGGAATCAAAGTCGCCGCTGATGCCGACAATCATGTTGTTGGGATGGACGTACTGCTTGTGCCAATTGAGAAGATCATCCCGCTTCACGGCCAGGATCGTCGCGTATTCCGCCTGGCGCGCATACGGACTATCCGCTCCATACGCAAGCTTGATCGATTCGCGCGCGGCGATCGACGCCGGGTTGTCGTTGCGGCGCGCGATGGACTCTTCGAACTGGCTCTGCGCCAGTTCCAGCTTGTCAGCGCGGAATTCGGGCTCGTGCAGAAGATCAACCACGATCTTGAACACGTCGTCGTAATCGCCCTTGAGGCACGACCAGCCAATGGACGTGGAGTCGCCGCCACCGTTGGTTTCCACTTTCGCGGCGCGCGCCTCCAGGTAATCGTCCATCTGGTCACCCGTCTGCGACTTCGTGCCGCCCGTGCGCCAAACTTCGCCGTACAAATCCACCAAGCCGACCTTGGCCGCGGGCTCTCCCTGCGATCCCCCGCGGATGCGGATCGAGCCATCAATCAACGGAAGTTCGTGATCCTCCTGCAAAAAGATCACCATGCCGTTCGGCAACACGACGCGTTTTGGTTCAACAGGATGAAAAGCGGGCAGCGGTGGAATGGGAATCTTCTGCCATTCGGTGGCTTGCGCGAAGGACTTCGTTGCCGTGCCGATCAGGGCAAGCCCAAGCAATGCGAAACTGAAAAATAATTGGCGCGATCCGCGTCTGAAATTCGGAAAGGGAATCATTGCCCACCTCCCGCCGTCGGATCCGCAGTTTTGACGGTTTCGTTGATCCCAACCGTTCGGTTGTTCTCCGTGAATGTCTGGTTGGCGACCCGCCGGATGTCGGCTTTGGTGACCTTATCGATCCGGTCTACGGACTTGAACAGCTCCCGCCAGTCCCCGTAACGCGACTGGTAAATCGCCAACTGCTGCGCGAGTCCCGCGTTGTCCGCCAGCCCGCGGATCAGGTCCGCCTTGGCGCGGGTCTTGATCATCTTCAACTCGTCGTCGGTGATGTCTTCTTTCTTGATGCGATCGATTTCGGCATGGATTGCGTCGCCCAGTTCCTGCGGTGTGTGGCCAGGAACCGGCACTGCATAGAACGAGAAAAGGTGCGGATATTTGTTGCCGGGAAGCCCTGAGAATCCGGCGGCAAACGCGGCAATCTTCTTGTCGCGAACCAGCGCTCGATAGAGGCGCGATGTGCGGCCATTCGACATTAAATCCGAGATAGCGTCATACACCGCGTCATCGGGGCTGCGATAGTCAGGCCGGTGGTAGCCCTCGATGTAAAACGGCTGCGCGGCCTGGCGAAGAATCACGCGACGCTCGGAATTCTGCGGGGGTTCGGCGGTCGTGCGCTCGTCTGGCGTGGGCCGGGTCGGAAGTCGCCCAAAATATTTTTCGATGATCGGCACCGCTTCGGTGGCCTTAATGTCCCCGGCAACCGCGATCACCATGTTTGAAGGGATGTAGTACTGGTCGAAGAACGTCTGCGCGTCGGTGGCGGAGAAGGAATTGAGATCCGAGGTCCAGCCCACCGTGGGGCGATGGTAGGGATGAGCCTGGAAGGAAGCGTTGATGAATTGCTCGACCAGGCGGCCGACCGGGTTGCTGTCGGTGCGCATGCGGCGCTCTTCGATGACTACGTCGCGCTCTTTGTAGAACTCGCGCATGACGGGATGCAGGAAGCGCTCCGATTCCAGATACGCCCAGAGTTCGAGGCGGTTCGACGGGAAGGAATAGAAGTAATTCGTCTCGTCGTCGCTGGTGTTGGCGTTCATGCCTTCGCCGCCCTCGCGTTCGACGATCTCGCCAAACTCGTTCGGCTTGACGTAGTTCTGCGCTTCGGCGACGGCGTCTTTCCAGACCTTCTCCAGTTCCTTGAGCTTGTTGTCGTCACGGCCGATGCGTTTGTCCCGTTCCGCAATGTAGTTGGCGTAGGCCACTTCTACCTTGGCGAGCGCGATCTTCTCGGCGGGGTAGTCGGTGGTGCCGATCTTGTCGGTGCCCTTGAAGGCCATGTGCTCGAACATATGGGCGAGGCCAGTCTTGCCCATAGGGTCCTGAACAGAGCCGGCGTCGACGTGCGTGAAGAATGAGAAGACTGGGGCTTCCGGTCGCTCTAGAATCATGACGGTCAGGCCGTTGGGCAGGGTTTTGACGGTGGTGCGTTTTTCGAAGGAAGCGACGTCCTGAGCGGCGGCGACGGCTATAAAAAAGAAGATCAGTACGGACACGCGAACGGCTACTTGCTTCATCGGACCTCCACTGCAGGTGGATATGGGTTCACGAAACGGCATCCCTTGATTGGACGGGCCAGAAACCGGGAAGAAATCCACAGTACGTGGTGGGGAAGGGGGATGTCAAACCAGTTGGCCGTCGGGTGGGAGAAGGGGTTTTTGGCGAAATGGCGATATTACGTCAACTGAGGACCGCTTCGTTTAGAAGACCAGTATCGGGCCAGAGAAAATTCCTCAAGACGCAGAAAGTAGAAGAACTTTATCCCTGCCAAGTATTCAGAGCCTTTGACGTTAAGGAGACTTTGGAATTCACCTTCCAGTGTGCCCATTCCGTTCGCAGAGGCCGCACTACTCTTGAGCAGTTTGTAGAAGGCGAATTGCCACGAGTGCGGAGTCGGCTCGGCGGGATCGCAATTGAGGTAGGCCGTCTTCAGTCCGACTTCTTCCTGAGATGCTGCTCCGACGATGTACGGTGCTATTGGTCCCGGCCAGTTCTTCACGCGCCAGTGATTTGCTTTCTCCCGAAGCAGTTTGTGAGCTGCTTCTGCCGGGAAGGTGTCAGGCCTCAATACCGAGGCAGCGTACAGCAGAAGTGAAGTTCGCGTATTTGCCCCCGCCACGGCGTACCCCGAAGTTGTTCCGTTCTGCCAGTAGCTGACGGCTGATTTTTCATCTCCCAGACACCCAAGCGGCGGCTCCGGCCATGCCGAAAGTTGCGTCGTCCGGAGGATTGCGCGGAAGCGCTGCTCGAATCTGGTTATCGAAGTGGGTAAAGGCTGATTGGTAATCTCCCGCCCACATGTACACTGCGCCCAAACTGTAGTAGTTGCTGGGAGAAAGACTGGGACTTTGGAGTTCTTTCCGTAAATAGTCGAGAGCCTGATCTATCCGGTCAGCCCTCAAATCGTCGATCCATTTGTCACTGGGCATTTGGCTGACCGAATAGTAAGGCCAAGCAACACCCTCGCTCAACTGACGCCAACAGGCGTCTACACCAAAACCCCGCATGAAAGTTGATATCCGCACCGCAGAGTACTCGCATCGTACGGAAGAGCGTTACTAGGCAGTCGCCGCTATACTCTCACAGCGGCACGAGGAGGCTGTGTGCCCAAGGGAGGCAGCTTGGCGATCTCGCCCGTCGTCGATGTCGAAGGCAAAAGGCTCAGCCTGTCGAATCTCGACAAAGTTCTCTATCCCGCCACCGGATTCACCAAGGGACAGGTCATCGACTATTGCGCGCGCATCGCGCCAGCGCTGTTGCCGCACCTCAAGGGCCGGCCCATCACCATGAAGCGGTATCCCGACGGCGTGGACTCGGAATACTTCTACGAGAAGAACGCGCCCAAACATCGTCCCGACTGGGTGAAGACGTCACCCATCTGGAGCCGGCACAACCGGCGGCACATTAATTATCTGCTGGTGGAAGACCTGCCTACGCTGACCTGGCTGGCGAATCTGGCGTCGCTTGAGATTCATCCCTCGCTGGCGTTGGCACAGGACATCAACTGTCCGACGATGATGGTGTTCGATCTCGATCCCGGGCCGCCTGCGAACATTGTGCAATGCTGCCAAGTGGGTTTGTGGCTGCGGGAGATCTTCGAGCACTGGGGCTTGCAGTGCTTTCCAAAGACGTCCGGCTCCAAGGGCCTGCAGGTTTACGTTCCGCTGAATACACCCACAAATTATGACGCGACCAAGCCGTTCGCGAATGCGCTGGCGCGGTTGTTGGAACATGACCATCCCGAGCTGGTCGTCTCCGACATGAAGAAGTCCGTGCGCGAAGGCAAGATCTTTGTGGACTGGAGCCAGAACGACGAGCACAAGACCACCGTGGCGGTGTATTCGCTGCGGGCGCGCGAACATCCCACGGTTTCGACTCCCGTCACATGGCAGGAAGTCGCACGGACTCTGAAGAAGAAAGACGCCAGCCTGCTCGTATTTGAAGCGCCGAAAGTGATCGAGCGTTTCGAAAAGATGGGCGACCTGCATGCCCCCGTGCTGACCATGAAGCAGAAGCTGCCCGACGTGCGCGGCGTGTCGGCGGCGCCGGTTCCTGTCACGGTCGACCTGCCTGCCCAGGCGGAAGACGAACCGCAGGCTAAAAACCCCCGGGGCGGCGCAAAATCATCGGCACGGAAAAATACAGCCGCACCCCACAAGACATTGGCGAAGAAGGCTTCCGCCAAGCCGGCTGCGAGAAAACGCTAGGCGGTATAATCCGCGGACACGTGGCGCGCATCTTGTGGACGCACGGTTGTGATTCACCCTGGCAGGAAGAAGAGCCACGGCCGCACACAGGAGTGTGCGCGCCACACGGTCGGCGGACAAGAGTGTCCGATCTGCACGCAGAAATTATGGCGCAATTGTTCGCAGGCACGTCGGGCTGGGCGTATCCAAGTTGGAAACCGGACTTCTATCCGCAAAAGCTGGCGCAGGCAAAATTTCTCGGACACTACGCGACCCAGTTGAACGCGGTTGAAGTGAACTTCACGTTTCGCCAACTCGTGAAAGAAACCACGCTCGCCAAATGGATGGCCGACACTCCCGAAGGTTTCCGGTTCACGATCAAGGCCCACCAGGTCATCACGCACATCAAAAGATTGAGAGACGCCGAAGAGTTCGTAGGACGCTTTTTGGGGACCATTGAGCCGCTGGCGAGCAACGCCAAACTCGGCCCGGTACTGTTTCAGTTGCCTCCGAATCTTAAAGTTGATCTTGAACTCCTTCGATCCTTCACCGCAGGACTGCCAAAACGCTTACAGTCTGCGTTCGAATTCCGCCATGCTTCCTGGTGGAACAACGAAACCTACGCCATCCTGCGCGAGAACAACGCCGCCCTCTGCGTGGCGGAGACCGAAGAAATGAACACGCCCGAGGTGACCACCGCAAACTTCGTCTATTACCGTTTTCGCAAGCCAAACTATCCGCCCGACGAACGCAAAATGATGGTGGATCGCATCGCGCAGCATCTCGGCGCCGGCCGCGATGTATTCGCCTACTTCAAGCATGAAGAAACCCCCGAAGGAGCGATGTACGCGCGCGAGTTGTTGGGAAGTTTTCAGAGATAGTGTGGAGCGACACTCTTGTCAGCTGACACTGGGCGCAGCCGCAAAGCGGTGGCAGAATATAGCCCCGGGCGTAAGCCCGGGCTAACAGCGGCACAATGAGCAAGTCCCGCAGGGGCGACAGCGTAAGCCGAGGACGTGAGTCCGAAGGTGGCTGTCCGTTCCGCACCCCAGTGGTCGCCCAAGAATGGAACGCTTAAAGCGATCTTTCGCCTGTCCACGCTAATTCATTCTTAGCGCAGGCGTTTCGCGGACAGGAGTGTACGCGCCACACCCGGACCTCCTCCAGCACTTTGCAGCGTCCGATGACAAGCACTAGTCTGGGGGTTGCGGTTTTCCATCACCTATGCCCTCCGAAGCTAATGCCCGCGTGATGTCGACATTTCTCGACTACCTGAAAGTCGAGAAAGGGCTCGCGCCCCTGACCGTGTCGGCCTACACCACAGACATCTGCCAGTTCGCCGAATTCCTCGAGGGTCACAAAAGCATATTGAGCAACGCCCGTCGCGAGGACGTTCGTGATTTCATCCAGCAGTTGTTTTCTAACGGGGTTGACGGACGATCTGTCGGACGGAAGCTGTCAGCGTTACGCCACTTGTATCGCCACCTGCTCATCGATGGAAAAATCGCCCACGACCCCACTCTGAATATCGATTCGCCGAAACAGTGGAAGGTACTGCCGAAGGCTCTTGCCCGCGACGAGATGGAGAAGACTCTGGCCGGCCCGCAACCGGGGTCCGATACAAAACTGGGTCGCGCGGTGGCCGCCCGGGACCGTTCCATGCTCGAAGTTTTATACGCCGGAGCCTTGCGCGTATCGGAAATAGTCAATGCAAAACTTGAAGATCTGAAGCTCGAGGCCGGTTACATGCTGGTGCGAGGCAAGGGTGACAAGGAACGGATCGTGCCGCTGGGGAAGTCAGCGCAAGCGGCGCTGGAAGAGTACTTGAAACTGGCACGCCCAACGCTGGCGACACAAAAGACATCGCCGCATCTGTTCCTCGCGAGAGGCGCTCACAAGTTGACCCGGCAACGGGTGTGGCAGATGGTAAAGGCCGCTTCACTCGCTTCCGGCCGATCGGCGTCTCCCCATATGCTGCGTCACTCTTGCGCCAGCCACATGGTGGAGAATGGAGCGGACCTGCGTACAGTCCAGACCATCCTCGGCCACTCCGACATTTCGACTACCCAGGTGTACACGCACCTGGCGCTTGACCGGCTGAAGACCGTGTACCAGAAGCATCATCCGCGGGCGAAGGTAAAGGCTTGATTCACCAAAGAAAGGGCTGATTCACCACAGAGTCACAGAGAAGAGCAAACACTGACGGTGAGTGCATGCGCGTCAAACAGTCAAACCATTCCTACAGCCTAAGAGAAAAGAATTCGCCTTCCTCTGTGTCTCTGTGCCTCTGTGGTGAAAAGGTTTTACGGACCGCATGACCGAAAGAAGAAATCCCAAACGCACCACGGTCGAGAAAGCCACCGACGAATTCCTGCGCGTGCTGCGCCAGAGGAATGCTTCGGCCCACACCATCAAGGCCTACGCTGGCGATTTGGAGAATTTTGCAAACTACGTTGGCGCGCGCGACTGGAAGAATATCGACCACGTCGCGATCCGTGGATTCCTCTCCCATCTTTACGAAAAGGGATTGAGCAAGCCTTCGGTGGCGCGGTCGCTGGCGGCGGTGCGGTCGCTTTATCGCTGGCTGGCACAGGAAGGCGTGGTCGAGCAAAATCCGGCGAAGCTGGTGGCAACGCCGAAGCTTCCCAAGAAATTGCCGCGCGTGCCGACGATTGAGGAGATGAACACGGTTCTCGACGGAGCGATGCCCGAGGTGGCGGCGTTTCCCGAGCGCGACCGGCTGTTGCTGGAGCTGCTGTATGGATGCGGGATCCGAAACTCGGAATTGATCGGTATCAACGTCGACGACATTCGCGTGAGCAACGAAGCCATCCTGATTCGCGGGAAGGGAAAGAAGGAACGTTATGTGCCCTTTGGTGGATCGGCGGCGTCGGCACTGCGCGCCTATCTTCCGGAGCGGATGAAGTTGCTGGGGGAAACGAAGAAGACATCGCCGCCCCTGCTGCTTAACCAGCGCGGCGGGAGGCTGACGGTGCGCAGCGTCGGCCGTATCGTGAAAAGAATTGCGGTGGCCAAGGGATTGTCGCCGGATGTGCATCCGCACACTCTTCGACATGCGTTTGGCACGCACATGCTGGAGGAAGGCGCGGACCTGCGGGCGATCCAGGAATTGCTCGGGCACGAACGGCTCGCGACTACACAGCGCTACACGCAGCTCTCGATGAAGCATGTGCTGGCGGTTTATGACCAGACCCATCCGAGAGCGAAGTGATATGGCAAATCTTCGAGGTGCACTCGCAAGATGGCTGTTGCTACTTGGAGGTGTTTTGCTGCTTGGCCTAATGGCTTTTTCATACGCGCACCGCAACGATCGATGCGTACTCTACTACTACGGCGCTTTTCCCGCAGAGGTCCCGCAGGGAACAGCTATCCCAATCCTAAATCCCTTTCGGAATAGGGACGACGAACAGAACGCGGAACAGCTGATTCATGATTTGAGATCGAGTCAATGTGAGCAAATTGCGCGAGAGCGGCTCCTCACCAATCCGAATGAAGTGTGTCCGGTAGTGCGCAGTACCACGAAAGCTTCGCTGATCTGGCTCGATCCAGTGCCGAGTTTTCAGAGTAGCAGCCCATCTCGTCAGCTGGTCTTCGATCTGCCGGAAGCTCGGGCGAGACTAGCCGTTTACTTTAATAGAGACGAGGCTGGCTGGGGAGTATCCACGGTCTCCGTCACGCGGTAAACAGACCGCAGTCTGAGGTCGAAACCCTCAATCAGCTGCCTTCGCCTCGGCCAACGCCTCCACCTCTTCTCCGCGCAGTTCCTTCCACATCTCGACCACCCGATCTTTTACTTTCGCGATGAGGGCTGCGTAAGCTTCTTCGGAGGCTGCTGATTCGGGCGGCGGGTAGATGGGATCGCCGATCATCATTTTTAGCGGAGCAAACTTCTGGAAGCTCTTGCCGCGCGGCCACGCATCGTGAAAGCCCTCGATCGCGATGGGCACAATCGGAACCTGCATGTGCAGGGAAAGAATGGCGGCGCCTTTTTTGAAAGTGCGTGGCGTCCCGTCGATGCTGCGCTCGCCCTCGGGGTAAAGGATCAAGTTGCGCCCGTGCCGCAGCCCGAAGGCGCCCGCGCGCATGGCGGGCATCAGGTTGGCGTCTGGATCGACCACCACCACGCGCACGGCCCGCGCCAGCTTGCGCATGATCCCACTGCCAAAAATTTCGCTGGTACCCACCGCGAAGGAATTCGAGAACGCCTTTCGAGGCAGCACCCCCGCCAGAACTACCGGGTCAAGATAGCTCTGGTGATTGGAAGACAGGATGTAGGCCCCTTCTTTCGGAAGTTTTTCGATCCCCGACACCTTGAGTTGAAAGCGGTCGCGCGCAATCATCTGTAACACCCGCGATACGCAGTACCAGAAGCCTTCAATCCAGGGGTGGGGCTTGGCCAGTTCGAGCACGTCAGGATCGTCGGGATCTTCACGCAATACCGCGCTCCAGCCGGCGAACTGCGCTTTCGAGACCGTCTTCCCACTGGCCGCGCTCTCGAGCACGGCATTCACTAGGTCGCGCACCGTGTAAATCTCGGCCAGTTGGCTCTCTTCGACATCGCCGCCCAGTTCTTTTTCGAGCGCTACCAGCAGTTCCACACGCTGCATCGAGTCGAAACCCAGATCGAGTTCCAGGTTGTCGGTGGGACGAATTTTCTCCGGCGCGTTGCGCGAATTCTCGCGAATCAAACCCAGCGCCCGCTGCGCTTCGGGCCGCTCCAGCCATGCTTCGTCCTCGGGCGTCATCGGACGCTCCGCCGGAATGTCGACCCCGCCGGCGCTTCCGCGCGCTTGGTTCGCGCGTACGCGCTTTTCGATCTCGAAGCGTTTCAGTTTGCGGGTCGTGGTTCGCGGCAAATCCTCCTGCCAAATTTCGTAATTGCCAATGCGCTTGGTCGACGCCAGCTGTTGCGACAGCCCTTCGATATCGAACCGAATCACTTCCTTTGCATTGACGACCTTGCGCTCTTTGAGCACGTCGAAGTTCGGCACCACGACGGCGTACAGCCGCTCCGAACTAGGATCACCGGGCTTTGCTTCCAGCCCCATCACGCAGATTTCCTTGATGTACGGCGACTTGAGATAGTGCGTCTCGATTTCCTCGGGGTAGATGTTCTTTCCGTTGGCCAGAACAATGAGTTCCTTGCGGCGGCCGGTGATGAAGAGATTGCCGCCGGAATCGAAGTAGCCGAGATCGCCGGTGTGCAGCCAGCCGTCTTGAATCGCAGCGGCGGTCGCGTCGGGCCGGTTCCAGTAGCCCTTCATAACGATCGGGCCGCGGATGATGATCTCGCCCACGGGTTGGCCAGTTTCCTCGGAAGGCTGCGGGTCGAGGATTTTTGATTCGATGGTCGGCAAGGGCGGTCCCACGGAGCCGATCACGACGTGGCCGGGCGTGTTGAGGAAGGCGGCGGCGGAAGTTTCAGTGAGACCGTAGGCGTTCAACAGGTCGATACCGAAGTCGTGGAAGTCGCGGGCGACTACTGGATCGAAGCGCGAGCCGCCCGTGATGAGGTAGCGCATGCTCTTGCCGAAAGTCGCGTGAATCTTCCCGAAGAACAGCTTGCCAGCATTGAGCCCCAACTTGCGCAACAGGCGGTTGACGCCCATGAGCCAGCGGAGGACTTGTTCGGCGATTCGGCCGCGTTTGCCGACTTCTTTGAAAATGCGCTCGTGGATCAAGTAGAAAAATTGGGGTACCACAGCAAAAGCCGTGATCCGCCGCTCCTGCAGCGCACGCAGCAGTTCCGTGGTGTTCAGCGTCTCGAGGTACACAACGCGTGCGCCCTTCACCAGGGGCAAGAGGAGGTTCGCCATCTGTGCAAGAACGTGGAACATGGGCAGGATGCCGAGCACGGCATCGGTCGAGCCGATCTGCAGCAGGCCGAAAACGGCGTTGACTTCGCCCAGCAGGTTGGCGTGCGTAAGCATCACGCCCTTGGGGTCGGCGGTGGTTCCGGACGTGTAGAGCAGGGCGGCGACATTGTCGGCGGGCGCTTCGACGGGACGAAAGTTGCCGGGCCCGGCTGCGAAGATCGTATGGAGGTCGCCGATCCAGGTTTCTTGAATCGCATCTTTCTTGGACGCGGTCTTCAGCGACTCTGGATCCGTAAGGACAATTTCGACCTTGAGTCCATCCACCGCCTGCTGCGCGATCGCCAGGTGCTTGGCATCGGTCACGAGCAGGGAAGCGCCGCTGTCTTTGACAAGCTTGGTGACCTGGTCGGCATGGAAGGCGGTATCGAGCGGAACGGCCGTGAGACCTGCGGCAATCGCCCCGAGGTAAACCGCCACCCAGCGCGGATGGTTGTCGGCAAAAATGGCGACGGGGGAGCCAGAAGCTAACTTCCTCTCCGTCAGCCAGCGGCCAACAGATTCCGCCATCTTGCGTGCCTCAGAGTAGGTGTAGCTTTCGACCTGGTCTTTGCGCTGAATTTCGAGAGCGATGTTTTGTGGACCGCGCTGCTCGGCTTCGACAAACTGGTCGTAGAAAGTGGGCATGAGGTGCGGGGAAAATATACCTGAAAAGATCGAAGTCTGATTACGGTACCTTTCCCTGAGACGATGGAGGGACGGGCGTCTCGCCCGTTCCGGCGGGCGGCGACGCCCGCCGCTCCGCCACCGAAATTTGCAGGCGCCTGCCTGGTTGCTTGTTCGGACCCAAGGCTGTTCTGCAGCATCCAATATGCTAGGCTTGATTGGCTTTATACTGTGGGGGTACGTGTCCCCTCTGAAGGAATCCAGATTTGATTAACGCCTTAGTAGCCAAGGTCTTCGGGACCAAGAACGAGCGCGAAGTGAAGCGGCTGCTGCCGCAGGTCGAGGCCATCAATGCGCTCGAGTCCGCGATGAAGAGGTTGTCGGACGCCGAACTGCGCGCGAAGACCGACGAGTTCCGGCAGCGGATCCAGGAGCGGATGGCCAAGATCGCCGACGAACCCGATGCCGATCCCGACCGCCAGAAGGACATTGAAGCCGAGCGAGACCTCGCGCTGAAAGAGGTTCTGGACGATTTGCTGGTGGAAGCGTTTGCCGTTTGCCGCGAGGCCAGCTGGCGCGTGCTGACCATGCGTCACTTCGATGTCCAGTTGATCGGCGGCATGGTGCTGCACTCGGGCAGAATTTCCGAGATGAAGACTGGCGAAGGCAAAACGCTGGTCGCGACCCTTCCCGTATATCTCAATGCACTGAGCGGGCGCGGCGTGCACGTGGTCACGGTCAACGACTACCTGGCCAAGCGTGACTCCGAGTGGATGGGCAAGCTCTACACCTTCCTTGGGTTGAGTGTTGGCGTCATCGTGCACGATCTGGACGACGAAGAGCGCCGCGAAGCGTATGCGGCCGATGTCACTTACGGTACCAACAACGAATTCGGCTTCGACTACTTGCGCGACAACATGAAGTTCGATCTGAAGGATTGCGTGCAGCGTGTGCACAACTTCGCCATCGTCGACGAGGTGGATTCGATCCTGATCGACGAAGCCCGTACGCCACTGATCATCAGCGGTGCCAGCGAAGAATCAACCGACAAATACGACCGCGTGAACCGCATTATCCCGAAGCTCGAAAAGGGGGAAGAGATCGAAGTGCCGCCGGGCGAGCCCAAGATCTACACCGGCGATTTCGTGGTCGACGAGAAACACAAGAACATCACGGTCACCGACGAGGGCTGGGAAAAAGTCGAGAAGCTGCTCGGCATCGGCAACATCGCCGACCCGGAGAACTGGGACCTGAAGCATCACGTCGAGACCGCGGTCAAGGCGCATTCGCTCTACCGGCGCGACGTCGAGTACGTGATCAAACCCAAGGACGACAATCCTCGCGAAAAAGAAGTCATCATCGTTGATGAGTTCACGGGACGCATGATGCCGGGACGGCGCTGGTCCGATGGATTGCACCAGGCCATCGAGGCGAAAGAAAACGTCAAGATCGAGCGCGAGAACCAGACGCTTGCCACCATCACGTTTCAGAACTACTTCCGCATGTATAAGAAGCTGGCCGGCATGACCGGTACCGCCGAAACGGAAGCGCCTGAGTTCGACAAGATCTACAAGTTGGAAGTGGTCGTCATCCCGACCAACAAGACGCTGCTGCGCAAAGAGAATCCCGACGTCGTCTACCGGACCGAAAGGGAAAAGTATTTTGCCGCTGCCGACGAAATCCAGCGCCTATACGAAAGCGCGCAGCCGGTGCTGGTCGGCACTACGTCGATCGAAAAATCCGAGCGTCTGTCGGATCTGCTGAAGAAGAAGGGCATCAAGCACGTCGTGCTTAACGCGAAGTTCCACGAGCGCGAAGCCGAGATCGTCGCGCAAGCCGGACGTAAGGGGGCGGTGACCATCGCCACCAACATGGCCGGCCGTGGTACCGACATCCTGCTGGGCGGTAATCCGGAATTCATGGCCAAGCAGGAGTGTGTGAAGAACGGGGCCGCGCAGCCCCTGCGCGCCGCGCAAGGCAAAGTCGAAGCGGCCGTCGATGACGCCGCGATGACCCGGTGGTATTACGGCGGCAACGAGTACGCGGTTCCCACCGATAAGTGGAACGAAGGCTTCCAGCGCTACAAGGTACAGACCGACGCTGAGCATGCCGAAGTGATTGGCGCGGGCGGCCTGCACATTTTCGGCACTGAACGCCACGAGGCGCGCCGCATCGACAACCAGCTGCGTGGACGAGCTGGCCGCCAGGGCGATCCCGGATCATCGCGCTTCTACCTGTCGCTCGAAGACGACCTGATGCGCATCTTCGCCAAGGAGTGGGTGTCGAACCTGCTGCAGCGGCTGGGCATGGAAGAGGGCGTGCCGATCGAATCGCGCATGATCACCAAACGCATCGAGTCCGCTCAAAAAGCGGTCGAGGCGCAAAACTTCGAAGCCCGCAAACACCTGCTCGAGTACGACGACGTCATGAACAAGCAGCGCGAGGCCGTGTATGGCCTGCGCCGCCGCCTGCTCGAGGGACTCGATCAGAAAGACCTGATTCTCGAAGACTACGTTTCCGGAATTCTCGGAGACCTGATCGACCAGTACTGTCCGCTCAAAGAGCACGTTGATAACTGGGATCTGAAAGCGCTGAAGGACAGCATCTTCACGCGCTTCGGCGTCGACATTTATGCCGAGGGCATCAAGCCGGAGACGCTGAATCGTGGAGAACTGGGTGACGCCATCTTCGACAAGCTGAAGGAGCGCTACGCCGGTAAGGAGCAGATGATCGGGCCCGAGGCCATGCGCTACCACGAGCGCATGATCATGTTAAGCGTGCTCGACTCGCTGTGGAAAGACCACCTCCTGAACATGGATCACCTGAAGGAGGGGATCGGGCTGCGCGGCTACGGGCAGCACGATCCCCTGGTCGAGTACAAGCGCGAATCCTTCGATATGTTCGAAGAGATGATGAAGAAGTTCCAGGAAGAAACCGTCCGGTACCTGTACCTGATGCAGGTGCTGGAGCGGCCGCCGGAGGGCAGTGTGGGACCGGAAGGCGTCCCGGGCGGAATTGCTTCGCAAGCAGGGCTAAGTCCGCAGCCGGGCGCGCCGGCGCTGGGCGGAAATGGCGATGGACGACGTCCGCGGCACATCGCGACTTCGGTCGACGATCTGGAAGAAGCGTTCCAGCGCAAAAAGCGTCGCGAACTCGAGCAGGCGCGCATGGCCGGAGGCGGCGAACAGAAGACCATCCAACAAGTGGTCCGCGGCGCCGAAAAAGTCGGTCGCAACGACCCTTGCCCCTGCGGGTCGGGCAAAAAATACAAGAAGTGCCACGGAGCGTAGTTGTCGGCGGAGCAACCGGTTCTCGCCCGTCGGCAGCCCAGGGTGAGCCGCTGCGCCAGTTATTTTCTTACGGGTGCTTAACTTTCCACGCCACCTTCTTGCCAGCCGACGTAAAATAGATGCAGGCAGTGCAGGAGGCTTCCCCATGATTGCACTTCGCCTCGTCCATCTTATCGAGACTCATTCCGAAGAGCTGGCCGAAGGACTCACCCAGAAACTGCTTTCCTCCGACCGCACTCGCGACTTGCGAAAGATTCCGGCCAATGAAGTCCACCACCGCTGTCACGAGATCTATCGCAACCTCAGCGACTGGTTACTGACCAAGACCGAGCACGACATCGAAAAAGTCTATAAGGGCCTGGGCGCCCGTCGAGCGAGCCAGGGTGTTTCCATCGCTGCCCTGACCTGGGCGATCCTGCTCACAAAGGAACATCTGTGGACGTTTCTCGAGTGGGAGGGAGTGCACGGCGGCCTGCACAACGTGTTCGGAGAACTCGAACTGCTGCGCCTGCTCGATCAGTTCTTCGATCGCGCCGTGTATTACGCCGCCGAAGGATACGAGGCAGAGGTGGCTATGCGTGCTGCGTAGGCTCTTGGGTGCGCATCGGCCAGCACTACTTTGCGTCCTTGGCGAAAACCTTAGCGCCCTTTGCGGTTTAAGGTTTTCGCGCCGCGTTTGCCAATCGCCCAAAAGGTCATTTCGCTAGCCGGGCTTCGAGTCCCCCGTTTCCATGCAAAGAAGAGCCCGGTATAAGTGTCAGTCATGTAATCTTCCCGACGAATTCCCAGGGCTTCAGCCGTCCGATCGATCCAGCGAGCCGGACCCTCGATCTCCCCAAAATCCCCGATCGGCGTTCGATCGACCACCACGTGCCCGCGCCCATCGCTCCACTCCGCCCGGAATTTCTCGTAACGAAACGTAGGACGGTAGCCGAGTGCGCGGAGGATCGCGTCCATTCTTGGTCCGTCAGACACTCCAGTCTCCAGTTCGACGCGCGACTTGTGGCGACCCGCCACGCCCTTTGACTTGTGAGTCAGCACCCACTCCTTGCCGTACTCGCGCAGCCGCAAAAGGTCGCCGCGCTGGCGCAGTGGCGTTCCCGGCAAATCGTAGAGGGTATTCATCTCGTGCGTGCTCGGCGTCACCAATCGAAACTTGGCTGTCCGCAAGCGACGCGTCAGCGCCCGCGCGTCCGCAACCCGAAACTTGATTTCGATTTCCTGGTTGGAGGGCATAAAGCTCGAAACTTGTCCCCGAGCGTTTGGAACGGCAAGGACAGGCCAACGACCAACGACTAACGACTAACGACAGCCTAACCAAACGTCGGCAACTTCACCAAATCATCGTGCGGCACGGTCTCCACCGGTTGCCCCGCTTTCCGCCACGCGGCCAGACCGCCGACCAGGATGAACGCGTTGAATCCTTTTTCCCGCAGCATGTGCGCCACCCGGGCGCTCGTGGCTTCGCGTACTCAAGTACAGTACAGGTAAACGTCCTTGTGTTTTGGGAGCCTCTTGAGTTCTTCTTCGAGGTTGTTGGGCTCAATACGGATCGATCCCTTGATGCGCGCCGCATCCGCGTTGTAGTACCCGTGACTGCGCACATCGACCACGAGCACCTTCTCCGCTTCTTCCGACGACAATTTGTCGATCAGTTCCTGTACCTGTACGCGAGGAACGACCCGGTAGACCCGGTTCTTGCGCATCAGCCATATGCGGTACACCACGTACACCACCGCCGCGATCAGCAGAACCTCTTCAATGGCGTGGCCAGCAGTCTGGAAAGTCCCGCCGATCGCCTTTAGAAAATTCTTTCCCAGATAACCGAGGGTGAAGTAAGCAAGCAGGTAGAGGGCGGCACCCATCAGATCGTAAGTCAGAAATTGCCGGAAAGGCATCTTCATGCTGCCCGCCAACGGGGGCCCCATGGTATTCACGCCCGGAATAAACTTCGCGACCACCAATGTGGTCTTGCCGCGCTTATAGAAGGATTCGGCGGAACGTAGAATGCAGGTCTCCGGATTGGCCGACACCTTGCACAGGAAACCCAGCAGGGTCCAGCCCGTAAACTTGCCGGCCAGAAACAACAGTGTGTCGCCCAACACCATAGCGCCCAGCGCCAAAGGCAACAGAATCGGAGCTCGCAACACGTTCCCCGCCACCGCGGCACCGGCCGCAACCAGGGCCAGGGCCGCGGGGACCGGCAATCCGATCGACTCTGCAAACACAATCACCACCACGAGGCTGTAACCGTGGCGCGAAATCATTGCGACGAGGTCCGTCATGCTTCGGCTAGACTAACGGGGATCGCCGGTTGCGTCCAGCCAGAGACGCCGGAAGAAATCCAGAATCCACTCGCCCACCGAGACCATCCAAAACACGTTTGCGCAAGACCTTTCAGAAACCAAGATCATTCCGAATCGAAGAGCGATTACCTAGAGGGCCTTATGTCGACTTCACAAGCGTCCGCCACGCGCCAGTATTTCAATCTTTCCAACCGCCGATCAGCCCTGCCATTCAGCGATGCCGTGCTGGTCGGGGACACGCTCTACCTGTCGGGCCGCATCGGCATCGATCCCGTTACCGGACGAGCTCCCACCGACGTGGACGCAGAAATCAAGCTGCTGCTCGACGGAGTCGATGCAGTTCTGCGCGAGGCGGGCATGACCATGGACGATCTGGTATCGGTGCAGATCTTTTCTCCCGACCTTTCGCTGTGGGAGCCGTTCAACGCGGCTTACGTGAAGCGCTTTTCGCGCGACCTGCCGGCCCGGGCATTCATTGGATCAGGCCCGTTGTTACTGGGTGGAAGGTTTGAGCTGATGGGGATCGCGGCGAAACGTTAGTCGTCAGTCGTCAGCAAGGTCACGAAGCCTGGTGCATATCGAAGCGTCCGTATCCAATTTCAATCGCGGAAATTCTGGGGTTTTGCTGAAGACCGACGACTGAAGACCGACGACTACTTCTCCCGCGCCACCACAAACTCGGGAGCCCAGAGCAGGGCGCGTTTGATCTCCGAGTCGGGAAACGTGCAGATGGCCTTGCGCGCTGCTTCGGCATACTGTGCCGCTCGGGCATGGGCTGCCTCGAGTGCGCCGTACCTGTTCAGGATAGCCAGAATGTCCGCGTGGGTCACGCCATTGAAAGCGCGATCGCGCAACACGGTTGCGATCTGCTCTCGTTCTTCCGGCGTACAGCGCTCGAGCGCATAAATCACTGCCATAGTGACCTTGCCTTCCCGCAAATCGCTGGCCACCGGTTTGCCGAGCACACTCTCTGAAGCCGTCAAGTCGAGCACATCATCGACGATCTGGAACGCCATGCCCAGATTGCGTCCATAAGAGCCAGCGGCTTCTTCCTGCTCCGGTGTGGCGCGGCCGAGAATCGCTCCCAGCCGCATGCACACGGAGAACAGGCACGCAGTCTTGCGGAAGATCAGATCGAAATGCTCATCGAGCGTAATGAGTTTGCCGAGTTTCTCCATCTGCAGCAGTTCGCCTTCTACCATCTGCTGGGTAAGCTCGATCAGGGCATCAAGCACGTGGAAGTTGCGTTCCTGCACCGCGATCTTGAAGGACTGCATGTAGAGCCAGTCGCCCGCGAGCACGCATTTCGAATTCCCCCAGCGGGTGTTGGCCGCGGGACGCCCGCGCCGGGTCTGCGCTTCGTCGATGATGTCGTCGTGAACCAGCGTGGCGGTATGGATGATCTCAACGACTGCACCGAGCCTTACCGCGCCCGTCCCCTGATAGTTGAACAACTTGGCCGCCAGCAGAAGCAGTGCCGGACGGATGCGCTTGCCCCCGCCCTCGCGCAGGTACTCCCCGATTTCCGTGATGGCGGAAACGTTCGAGACGGTGTCCTGCCCGAATTCAGCCTCGATCGCTGCCAGGTCGTCGTGCAGCAACTCGAAGATCTCTTTCCCGTTAATGGCTGAGGGCGAACTCAATTCTTTTCCCAGGACAAACCGCAAAATCGTTCACCACAGAGGACACGGAGGAACACAGAGGAAACATTTCTAAGATCTAAAATCCTGCTTCTTCAATCGCAAGGACCATTCCAGAACAATACAAATCTCTCCCTCGCTTTCCTCTGTGTTCCTCCGTGTCCTCTGTGGTGATC
>Ga0307469_10000063_pt1 | contig 40048 bp, 33 predicted proteins | sample atmos_gasesAM2C__FD_203084 | JGI IMG/M metagenome (GOLD analysis project Ga0307469, IMG submission 203084) | Hardwood forest soil microbial communities from Morgan-Monroe State Forest, Indiana, United States - atmos_gasesAM2C_515 | ecosystem: Environmental > Terrestrial > Soil > Temperate... | reverse complement strand
TGACGACGCGGGAGCAGTGCAGGCTTTCGGAAGTGATTGGCCGGTCTTCCCGTTCACGCCGCTGCTAGGGATTTACACGGCCACGACGCGCATGACGCCGGAGGGAACTCCTGCCGGAGGGTGGTACCCGCAGAATCGGATTTCCGCGGAGGCCGCGTTGCGACACTTTACGCGCGACGGCGCCTACGCCAGCTTCGCGGAGAATATTCGCGGCAGCCTGACTGCTGGAAAATTAGCCGACATCGTGGTTCTCTCCGCTGACATCCTCACGATTCCGCCTGAGCAGATTGCGAAAACGAAAGTGCTGCTAACGGTGATGGGCGGAAAGGATACGTATCGGTCGCCGGAGTTCTAGCGGTTGCAAACCAGGACCGGCCCCCAGGTTTCAACTCTTGGAAGCTCATCGACTCGAAACTGAGAACTGTCTCTCTACTTCTTCACCAAACTCGTGTGACTGGCGACGCACAGCCATCGGCCGTTTTCGTAAATCCAGGTGTCGGTGAAACGTCCGGTGTGATCGTAACCACGGCCGCTATAGGTACCCTTGGCCTGATAGATGCCGGTCACCACGGCCGTGTCCCGATAGAGATTCACCTTCACGTCACGGATGTTCATCAGACTGGGTTTGAATTCCGGGTCTTTGATATCGGCCAGGAACTTGTCGCGATCGCTCACTTCGCCGTCGTATTCGGTGTTCACGAAGCGATCGGCGATCAGTGCTTCCAGGGCGCGGGCATCGCGGTGGACTTGCGCGTCGTTCCACAAGCGTTCGAGGACTACAAGCTTTGTCTGCTGAGCAGTGGAATCTGCCGTGTTCTGTGCCATCGCACACGCGGTAAGGAGCACGCAGCAGATGCCAAGCCTGGTCATGGTTTCGTTTCGACAGTTCGAAGTAAGGGATAGAAATCCTTGTGAAGATATCAATCTGGTGTGTGCAGCTTCCAGCAAAACGACAATCGGCCCGTTACGAATGTCACCTGTGGGGAGGCGGTTGAGGCGGTGGGCTTGATGCTTCGGCCTCTTGGAGGAAGCTATTGGGGCAGTTTCAACTGCACCTTTTCGCCGTTCACGGTGTACTCGAGGGTCATCGTGAAGTTTTTCTTCCGCTCGACCGGGAAATATACATAGCCCGCTACGGGGGCCGATGCGGCACCCTCGGGCAGGCCTTTTTCGCTGAGTTCTGTTTCCATGGCGGAGCGGTCTTTTTCGATCGATCCCGACTGCGGTGCTCCTCCACCGATTCCGACGCCCACGCCCGCCTGCTTATAGACGCCGCCCCGTCGTTGCGTGCCGGAGACGGGATCGTAGCCGCCACTTTCGTATCCGACGCCGACTTCGGGGAAAACGGTGATGTCGCGGGTCGATCGGGCTTTCTTCTGAAGCGTCGTGGCTACCACCTTGGCGCTGGCCGGCTTGGTGCCGACTTCTTTCCCGTTCACGCGCAGCACGAAATCGTTCAACGACAGGTCGAGTGTCTTGTCTTTCGCGGGATAGACCGCGACTTCCACTACCACACAACACCGGTTCACGTCGGAGACAAACTGCTTGCGGGCCTGTTCTTGCGAAAGGGCGAGAACGCCGACGCCCACGCCATCCCGCGCCGCGTGCAGCGCATACTGCTCAGGCGAAGAGCGGGGCACCGTTCCTTTCGGGGCAGCTGCCGCAAACGAAGCGAGCCCAACCGCGACCGCCGACCACCAGCGGGTTAATCTCATGGCTTCTCCTTGACTCCTTCGGAGTTCAGCCTTGCTGTGATCTTCAATGACTTGCCACTCAATACGTACAGACGCTGATGGAACGGCTCTCGTCCGATCGCGGAAACTGTCAAGTCATAGGCTCCGGGATCCAGCCACAGGGTTTTGAGCTTGTCCGCGGTGCCTGCATATCCACCGTTGATGTACACATCGGCGGCTTTGGGATCGGCGGTCAGGCGGACTTCGCCGCGTCCGTCCCCCGCTGCGAACGCCCCCGGCCCGTAATACGGGTACAGGCTGCCGACCGGGTACCAGTATGAGGCGGCAACCCAATCGCCTGGATAGAAACCGAAAGGAGCGTACGCATATGGGTACGCGTAAGGATAGTAGTAAGGGCCGGAGAAGTGGCTGTAGCCCGCACCGACCGAGAATCCTCCCAGACGCAGACGAAGCTTACGCTTCTCCGCGGGAGCGTCTTTGTCGTCCTGGCCTGCGGCTTTATTGGTCTCAGATGCGGCGGTAACCTGCGCAGAGTCAGCCCTGGCCGAGGCAGAAGCCGGCTCCGCCGATTGCGCGGTCAATCTTGGGCTCGACAAGCTGGCGGCTACGAGGCCCAGAAGAAGGGTGGTAATGCGGAGTACGCGGCATCGCATGCAAGACCCCCTTGCCTTTCGGATTCTACGCCGATCCGGAGAGTTGCCTACAGGCGGTTGCAATGAGGTATCGCGAGTTTCGGATCCGGAAGACGGCGGCAGTGACTACTGGACTACTGAGTGACGAAGGGTCGGCTAATTCTCTGGGGGACACAAGGCTGACGTTCGTTAATTGCCTGAATGGGCGAAGTGACGATGGGAGTGGTGTAGGCGGGATGATGGAATTCGAGACGCATGCCGCGCCCGACGAAGCGGGATTTCAGCATGGCTCCGCCCCAGGTTGAGCCCGCGATGGAAACCGGGACGGGGCGGGGGCAGAAGGTGGGGTGTCCCCAGAGCAGCGCCTGGTTGTCGCGAAGGTAGACCACCGTGTAAACGTGATGCTGGGTCTGAATGAAAAGAATGGTTCGCGGCTTCAGGTCACAGAGGAAGACGCCACCCTCGATCTCGGACTGCACAATATTGCGGTTGATGTGGTCGCACAGGTTGGCGTGGGGGCGAAACATCCCAGTTTCCGGTTCTGCGTTCAAGCGAGTCCCCACTCCATAGACGTCTGCATTATTCACCCGTAAGCCGGGGAAGGGAAGTATTTTCAGGCGGGCCGGTTCTGGCGGCCGGGCTCCGGGCCCGGCCTGTCTTATTTTCTACAATCGCCCGCGTGTGCCCTAGTTTTCCCGCATTACGGTGGATTCTGCCAGGATGCCTGCGGCCATTTCCAGTTCGTGCAGATCTTCGCGAGAAAAGTCAGCGCCCGCATACGAGGCTTCCGAACCCTTGCGAGAAATCTGAATCACGCCCAGCACCTTGGCATTTTCGCCGACCACGGGCGCCGACATCAGCTTCTGAATGGGAAGGGGCTGGCTCGTGTCCACGCCTTCCGACTCGCCCAGTTTTACCGTCTCGAAAATACTGGCGTGCTTCACCCGCGCAAAGTTATTGAAAATCTCCGATTTCTTGCTGATGGCGGTATGCGCCGCGATCGAACTGCTGGAAAGAGGAATCGATCCGGCCGTGCGCAACTCTTCCGGAAAGATGAACTGCAAAAGTCCACCATCCAACCGCAACAACGCGACTTCGGTCTGCTGCACCTGAAACATCTTGGCCAGAACGCCGCATACCTGTCGCGGGGTCACATCCTGATCCAGGAGGTGCTCCAAAGGCGACAAGTCGGGAATCAGTCCCGGAGTCTTGGGCGTATTCGAAAAGTGGGAGCGTTGGCTCATATGGTCTTGCCTCAACCTGCCTACAGCCGAGGTAGCACCCGCAGCTAAAGCACCAGACGGCACATCCGGAAGTCACATCCCAAACGTAAGCCTAAGTGCTGTATTTTCAATGATCGTGACCAAAAATCGGCATCGGCGTATGGCCATTTTCCCCGCTAGTGCCGCTTTTCCGCCCTCTTTGGTTGACAGTTTCTGTCAACCGAGCTGCGAGCGTTGAGCTCTGAGCTTCGGGCCAGAACCTGGAACCCAGAGGCTGATGCTTGTAACTTTGTCCTCCTCCAGCACACCCAGAAGCCAGATGTTGATCAGGAGGGAAGTTGCTCTTCCCGCACGAACATCCTTCCCACGTGCATCCTGACGAGGGCGGGAAGAACTTTCACCACAGAGGGCACGGAGGGCACGGAGAATGACGCTCCGTTTCCTCCGTGTGCCTTTAGTCCTCGGTGGTTAAAGGTTTAGGTCTTCGCAGGGACGTCCTTCTTCCCGCGTTCGCGCCAGCCTTCGATGATCAGATAGAGCACGGGAATGAAGAACAAATTCAAGATGGTGCTCATGATCATCCCGCCGAAGACGGTGGTGCCCACAGAATGGCGGCCCTTTTCTCCGGCGCCGGTGGCAACAACCAGGGGAACAACGCCCAGGATGAAGGCGAGCGAGGTCATAAGAATGGGGCGCAGGCGGATGCGGGCGGCTTCCACGGCCGATTCGATCAGGGGCATGCCCTGGTGGCGCAGTTGCTCGGCGAACTCGACGATCAGAATCGCGTTCTTACTCGACAGTCCCACCAGCATCACCAGCCCGATCTGGCAGTAGACATCGTTTTCCAATCCCCGTCCCCACTGCGCGGTAAGGGCGCCGAGCAGCGCCATGGGCACGGCGAGCAGCACGATAAACGGCAACACGAAGCTTTCGTACTGCGCCGAAAGAGTCAGATAAACCACCAGCGTGCCCAGGCCGAACAAGATCAGGGTTGTCGAACCGGACTGCAGTTCTTCCAGCGACAGTCCGGTCCATTGGTAGGCATAGCCTTGCGGTAGCGCTTTCTTGCTAAGTTCCTCCATCGCCGCAATCGCCTGGCCCGAACTGAATCCTGGCGCGGCCGATCCGTCAATTTCGACCGACCGGAAGAGATTGTAGTGGCTGATCACCTGTGGGGTGGTGGTCTGCGCGATGGTGATCAGGTTGTCGAGCGGAATCATGGCTCCACTGTCGGACCGCACATAGAACTGGCGCAAGTCCTTCGACTCGCTGCGGAATTGCTGATCGGCCTGCACGTACACGCGATAGGAGCGGTTATTGAAATCGAAATCATTCACATACGCAGAGCCCATGTAGACGCTCAGCGTATCCGTGATCTGGGAAAGGGGAATGTGCAGGCTCTTGGCCTTTTCGCGATCGATGGTCACGAGAAACTGCGGATCGCTGGCGCTGTAGTTGGTAAATAATCCGGTGAGGTCTTTTTCTTTGCGTGCATTTCCCTGCCGGATCAAGTCTTGCGTGACCTGGTCGAGTTGCTGCAGTGTATGGCCGCCCTGATCCTGCACTTCAAACTGAAAGCCGCCAAACTGGCCGAGGCCCTGCACGGCGGGCGGGGCAAAAGGAATGACGATGGCTCCGCTGATCGCGCCCAGATCGCCGCGAATGCGGTTCAGGATGGCGTCGGCTTTGTGCTGGTCGCCCTTGCGCTGGGAATAGGGCCTCAGCGGAACAAATACCAGCGCGCGGTTGGGAGCGCTGCCTCCGAAACTGAATCCCGAAACGGCGAAGGTGCCTTCCGCCTCCGGAACCTTCTCCATGATTTTGTTTACTTGTTCGCCGATTTTCTTCGTGTAACTGAGGGAAGCCCCCGTCGGCGCCTGAATCGCAACGATGAAATAGCCTTGATCCTCATTGGGCACGAAGCCCTTGGGGACTAGCTCGAATACGAACCAAGTCAATCCCAGGCCGGTAAAGAACAGGATGACAGCAATCCAGCGCAACTCCAGAAACTTGTGCAGGGCCCTGCGGTATCCCTCGGTGATCTTTTCAATCAAACGATCCACGGTCCGGAAGAAGAAGTTTTTCTCGCCGTGAGCCCTGCCCAGAAGCAAAGCGGACAGTGAGGGCGTGAGGGTCAAGGCATTGAAGGCCGAGATCGAAATCGAAAACGCGATGGTCAATGCGAACTGGCGGAACAGGATTCCGGTCGTGCCCGGGAAAAACGCTACCGGCACAAAAACCGCCACCAGCACCAGTGAGGTGGCGATGACGGCGCCTGCGACTTCGCCCATCGCGTCCGATGCAGCCTTGTGCGCATCGTTCTCGCCCTCTTGAATATGGCGTTCGATGTTCTCGATCACCACAATCGCGTCGTCGACCACCAGTCCGGTGGCCAGCGTGATCCCGAACAGGGTCAGCGTGTTTACGGAAAATCCCAGCAACTTCACGAACGCGAACGTGCCGACCAAAGAAACCGGAATCGTGACAGCCGGAATCACGGTCGTGCGCCAATCTTGCAGAAAAATGAAGATGACCAGCACCACGAGGACGATGGCTTCCACCAGCGTGCTGAGCACGTCGCGGATGGACTCGCCCACGGCGTCAGTCGTGTCGAAGGCCAGTTGGTACTTCATGCCCGGTGGGAAACGTTTTGAGAGCCGATCGAGTTCGGCGATGGCGGCGCGATCCACTTCCAGAGCGTTCGCGTTGGAGAGCTGCGTGATGCCCAATCCAACCGAATCCTTGCCGTTAAATTGCAGCTCAGAGCTGTAGTCTTCCGCTCCCAGTTCCGCGCGCCCGACATCTTTTACGCGCACCAGGGTGCCATCGTTGTTGGTCTTGAGAATGATGTTGTCGAACTGGGTGGCTTCCGACAGCCGTCCGATCGCACGCACGCTGATCTGGTATTCCTGGGTGGGCTTGGCGGGAGGTTGGCCAACTTGCCCGGCCGCCACTTCAACGTTCTGTTCCTGCAGAGCGCCGACCACATCCCCCGCCGTCAGGCCGCGGCTCGCCATGCGGACCGGGTCCAGCCACAGCCGCATCGAATATTTGCGTTCGCCGAAGATCTGGACATCGGCCACGCCTTTGACGCGTTTCAGGGAATCCTTCACGTAGACATCGAGATAGTTGCTTATGAAGAGCGGATCGTAGCGGCCGTCGGGCGAAAACACGGCCGCGCCAAACACGAAGTTGCTCGACGCCTTCACGATGGAAATGCCATTCGCTTTGACAGTATTCGGGAGGCGGCCTTGGGCAGTATTGACCCGGTTCTGGATATCGACCGCGGCGAGATCGGGGTCGCGGTTCAGATCAAAGGTTGCAGTAATGTTGCTCGAGCCATCGTTGCCGCTGGATGATTCGATGTACTTCATTCCTTCCGCGCCGTTGATCTGTTGTTCGAGCGGAGTAGTGACGGCAGACTCTACCGTCTGCGCGCTGGCGCCCACGTAGAAACTGCCCACCGAAACCTGCGGCGGTGCCAGCGTGGGGAATTGCGCAATTGGGAGCGTGGGAATCACGACCGCGCCCGCCAGAATGATTAGCAGCGAGCACACTGTGGAGAAAACCGGACGTTGAATGAAGAAATCAACAAACATGAAATGAGACCGTTACTGCAGGGTGCCTGGCGCGGCTTTCTTCACCACAAAGACACAGGGAAAGGCCTTGGGCTTGGTTCTGTCTGTGACTCTGACCTCTGTGGTGAAAACGCCGTGCCCACTCTCTACGAGCCCTGAGGCGTGACGGGCGTGCCGTCCACCAGAAACTGTGTTCCGGAAACGATGACTTTGTCGCCCGGCTTTACGCCGTCAAGCACGACGTAGTTGTTGTCGACCATCTGCCCGACTTTCAGCGGCTTCTGGCGGGCCACAAAACCTTTTTCGTCTTTCTCGGCGACGAACGCGAAATACTGTCCGCCGACCCGGGATACGGCCAACACCGGCACGACCGGGCTTTTCTGCGTGCCCCACACCACCCGCGCCCGGATGAACTGGGCCTGTCGCAACTTGTCTTTGTTATTGGCAATGCGTGCTTTCGCGAGAATGGTCTGGGTCGAGCTATCGACCTGCGGCGAGATGAAGCTCACGCGACTGTCGGCGATAACATTGCCGGCGGCATCCAGCACATCGACCGGCATGTTCATTTTCAGTTGCGGCGCGCGTTCAACCGGAACATAGACGTACACCTCGAGACTGCCCGGTTTATCGACAGTCGTGAGCACAGTCGTGGTGGTGACGCGGTCGCCCACATGCACCGGAATATCCCCCACAATGCCCGACCAAGGCGCGGTCACACTGTAGTAGTGCAGCTGGACCTGCTGCTCGCGCACGCCGGCGTCGAGCGCCTGCACCTGCGCCTTCGCGTAGTCGAGTGCAGACTTGGTCTGGTCAAGATCCTGCTTGCTGACGACTCCCGCCGAATACAGGCCGCTGCTGCGTTCGTATTGCTGCTGCGCGTACTTGAGATTCGCTTCGGCCGCCGCCCGTGTGTCTTCCTGGCTTTTTACGGTGGCCTGCTGTTTGAGGGGATCGATCTGCATCAGCAGGTTTCCCGGACCAACCTGATCTCCGGAGTGCACGGCGATTTGGACGATCTGGCCCTCGACCTGGGGCATGATGACCGCTGAGTTGCGGGATTTCAGCGTGGCGACATAGTCGGTGGTGTCGCTGACCTGTACGGTTCGCGCTTCCTCGACCTTGACAGGGAGAGGTCCTTGCGCTTGCGGGGTGGCGTCCGACTTCTTTCCGCACCCTGTGACGACAAGGCCCACACACAAGATGAGCGGGCCTAGCAGGAAGTGCAGCGGACGAATCTCTGGCGAGTTCGACACAAAATACCTTCCTTAGTTCGCCAGATACCCTATCACGCTGGCCGGGCAGAGAACTATGACAGAGAAGTAGGACTCTCCTATAGATAGGGTGGGGGAGTCGTCCACTCCAGCAGAGTCGCGGGCCGGTCAACCGCCTTCCTGGCTGATGCCCATTCGCCTGCGAGCGCCTTCCCTACGATCGGTCTGCTAAATTGGACAGCTTATGAAACCGATTCGCAGCTTCGCCAGCGACAACAATGCGGGCGTGCATCCTGAGATCCTCAATGCCATTGCCATGGTCAATCAGGGCCACGTCGTGGGCTATGGAGCTGATCCTTACACGGCAGTCATGGTTAACACGTTTCGCGAGCACTTCGGCGCGGACGCAGAGGTTTTCGTGGTTTTTAACGGCACCGGCGCAAACTGCCTCAGCCTGCAGGCTCTGACCAAGTCGTACCACGCCGTGCTGTGCGCCGCCTCGGCTCATATTTACACCGACGAGTGCGGAGCTCCCGAGAAATTCACAGGCTGCAAGCTGATTCCCATTCTCACGGCCGACGGCAAACTTACGGTGGAGATGGTACGCCACGCCTACCACGGCATCGGTGACGAGCATCACGTTCAACCCAAGGTCATTTCCATCACGCAGTCTACGGAGATGGGAACGGTCTATCGTCCGGAAGAAATTCGCGCGCTGGCGCATTTCGCGCACGAACACGAACTTTATCTGCACCTGGACGGCGCGCGCATCGCGAATGCGGCGGCGAGTCTCGGCCAGGACCTGCGCCAAGCAACGCGCGATCTCGGAGTCGACGTTCTGTCTTTTGGGGGAACCAAAAACGGAATCCTGGGCGGCGAAGCAGTTGTCTTCTTTCGTCCAGAACTGGCGCAGGATTTTCTTTTCCTGCGCAAACAGGGGACGCAGTTGGCATCGAAGATGCGTTTTATTTCCGCGCAACTGGGAGCGCTGCTCACCAATGACCTGTGGCTCACCAATGCGCAACATTCCAACCGCATGGCGAAGCTTCTCGAGAACGAAATCCGGCAGATTCCACAAGTGAAGATCGTTTACCACGTGGAAGCCAACGGCGTGTTCACGAAGATTCCGCGCGAGGCCATCGCCAAAATTCAGGAACGCTACTTTTTTTATGTGTGGAATGAGGAAGAGTCGGTCGTGCGCTGGATGTGCTCGTTCGATACCACGGAAGAAGATGTGAAAGAGTTCGCTGGTTTTGTTGCGCAGGTGGTTGGGGGATAGGCTCGCCGGGCGTTTCGGAGCCGGTCTCGACGGCTCCAGCTTCCACAAGTGCGGCTCGATTGTTACTTGCATTTTGAACAAGCTTTTACTACATTGACGCCACTCGCTCACAATCTGGCAGGCGGGATTCAGTTCCCTGGAGTCTTGATGAGTAAGAGGTATTCGGCCCTGGTGGGTTTGTGTGTGGCCTTGTTTTGGCTGGCAGCCCTGTCAGGTTGCGGTCACGATCAGCAACTGGTATCGATCACGATCCAACCGACCACGGAAACGTTCGGAGATGCCAAAATTCCGGTAGACCTCGACGCCGGTCTGAATGTGCAACTTCGTGCCTTGGGTTCCTACATACACCCGCCGGTCACGAAAGACATCACCAACCAGGTCACCTGGGTATCGAATACTCCCCAGATGGTTACGGTGGATGCCACCGGATTGATTACCGTCACGGGACTTTCCTGCGGCAACACGATCATCACAGCGACGGTTACCACGAATCACAGCGAAGGGAACATCTCTTCGAATGGCGCAATTGTCACAGGCAGCATGACTGCCAATGTGGTTTGCTTCACCGGGCCGTAGCGGCTAACTGTCTTCCAGTATTTTTCCCAACGTCGGCTTGTGTTTTTCCGGCTTGCGCTTCTTTTTATCCGGCACCACCTGCGTTGGACGGGGCGTGCCAATGCGCTCGCGAGCCAGTTCCTTGACCGCCGTCACTGCCCGGAATCGCCGGATCTTCTTCTTTTTCGCCATGATCGTCCGAGTGTAACGCGAATCGCTTACCAAGACCTTGCCTCACGCGAGACGCGGGCGCGGGCGCCCGCGCTACACTTGAGTTGTGCAATAATTCAAAGGGCCGTCGGGGTTTCGCTGACGGCCGACGACTAACGACTGACGACTTTCTCATGGAAGAACGCGAATTTTTCGACGAGAAACCCGACAAGAAGTCCGCCAACCTTAACTGCCCGCATTGCCACCAGGCGGCCGAGTACGAGATCAACTGGCTGGTCCGCACCAAGAAAAAAAGTCTGCCGCCGCGCGCCGACGATCGCGACCGCGCCCGCTTCGCCAAAGCCCGCTCCTACATGCTTCGCAAGGACGACGTCATGATGTGCAAGAACATGCGTTGTCGCAAGCGTTTCGACATTACGTCCGTCCAGTCGGTGGCGTTTCTCGACTGAATTCCCATAATTGCACGAGGCCTCGGGCATCCCGATCTGAAAAAACTCCGCATCCTTCCACAGCGCGAGCCGACATCCGTGGCGGAAGTATTTATAATAATCAGTTTGCTTACACACGTCGGCGACGCCCGGGCGGGCGACGCCCATTCCTAAACAAACCGCCTTCACCGGCGGCAGGAGTCATCCGTGAAAATCCTGGCTTGCATGAAGCAGGTTCCCCAGAAAGATGCCCCGCTGAAGTTGAACGAGGGTGGGACCTGGATCCGCGAAGATGTTTCTTACGAAGTCAACGAGCCTGATGCTTACGCGCTCGAAGAGGCGCTGCGGCAGAAAGAAAAGCATTCGGGCGAAGTCGTCGTGATTACGTCGGGACCGGCGCGTGCCAGCCAGGTGCTGCGCGAGGCGCTGGCTAAGGGCGCCGACCGCGCCATTCATCTCGAAGACAATGCGTTTGTCGGCCTCGATGCCTACAACACCGCGCGCGCCTTCGCCGCCGCCATCAAGGACGAAAAATTCGACCTCATCTTTACCGGTCTGCAATCCGACGACTACGGCTACGCGCAAACCGGCGTGATTCTCGCTGAACTGCTGGGTTGGGCGCATGCCACCATCATCATGCAAATCGAAAAACAGGACGCCGGCATCCGGGTGAAGCGCGAACTCGAAGCCGGATTCTTCCAGTTCGTCGACATGCCGCTGCCCGCCGTTCTCACGATCCAGTCCGGCATCAACAAGCTGCGCTATGCGACGCTCATCGGCATCAAGCAGGCCAAGAACAAGCCCATGCGCAAGGTCACGATGGCGGAAGTGCAGTCCGCGATTGGCGAGAACCTGCAGAACATCGAGAAACTCTACATTCCCCAAAAGACCAAGAAGACCGAAATGATCCAAGGCTCGCCGGGCGAGATGGCGAAGAAGTTGGTCGAGAAACTAAGGAACGAAGTAAGGGTGCTGTGATTGTGTAGCGCGGGCGCCTTCGCCCGCGGCCGTTGCGTGAAACTGAGACCTAACACCTGATCCTTGAGACCCGATCTTATGATCCTAGTCATCGTCGAACAGCGTGAAAGCAAACTGAACCGCGTTTCGTGGGAGACGCTCACCGCCGGCCAAGCCATCGCCGCCGAAACCGGGTGGCCTCTCGAAGCTGCCGTCGTGGGTGGAAGCGTCGCGTCCCTGGCCATCGAAGTTGCGGGGAAGAAAGTATCCAAGGTGTATGCGATCGAGAATGCAAAGCTCGAACCCTATACGCCAGATGCGTTCGCTGTCGCGCTCAAACAGTTCATCGCGGCGAAGCAGCCCACGCTCGTTCTGATGCCGCACACCTACCAGGTGCGCGACTTTGTCCCCAAGCTTGCGACCGCCATGGGACGCACCGTCATCAGCGATGCCATTGGCTATAAGAAGGAAGGCGAGAAACTCGTCTTCACCCGCCAGATGTTCCAGGGCAAATTCGTGGCCGACGTCAGCTTCGCGGGCGAAGCTCCATGGTTCGTCACTTTCCAGAACGGCGCATTTCGCGGAGATAAAGTGGAAGCGGGCGCCAGCGCAGCCCCAGTCGAGACGGTCGCGGTCGAGATCGCCGAGGGCGTCGTGCGCAACAAGCCGCAGGAGGTCTTCAAAGAAGCCAAGCAGGCCGTCGACTTGACCCAGGCCGAAATCATCGTGGCGGTCGGCCGCGGAATCAAAGAGCAGAAGAACATCGAAATCGCGAAGCAGTTGGCCGAGGCACTGGGCGGCGAGCTGGCTGCGTCGCGCCCGATTTGCGATTCCGGCTGGCTGCCCATGGACCGACAGATCGGCTCCTCCGGCCAGACGGTTGCACCGAAACTTTACCTGGCGCTGGGGATCTCGGGAGCCATCCAACACATCGTCGGCATGAAGGGCGCGCGCACTATCGTCGCCGTGAACAAAGACAGTGAGGCCCCGATCTTCGAGATCGCTGATTATGCGGTGGTGGGCAATCTGTTTGAGGTTGTGCCGCCGCTGATCGAAGAAGTCAAGAAAGCGAAGGCGGGGACCTAGTTTCAAGTTTCGAGTTTCAAGTTTCAAGCGCGTGGGGTGAAGGAAGGGGGCTCTGCATGAGCCATAGCATGGACCTTTACTACATTAGCCCGCACGAGTTGGCCTCGCTCGAATCAAGGACATCAGAGGTAAATCGGCTTCTGAATGGTCTGATCGATTCTCTACGCAGGAAGGGCAAGGCAGTTTGCACCTGATCAAGTAGCTTGCAACTCGAAACCTGAAACTCGAAACTAGAAACTCGAAACTAGAAACTAGATGCTGACCTTCCGCACTCCTCTCGCAAACATCGACCGCCCGCAGATGGAAGCCGACGTGGTCATCGTGGGTGGCGGCCCCGCGGGCATGGCCTGTGCCCTGCGCCTCTCGCAACTCATCGACGAGCACAACGCCAAACATCCCGACGCGCCGCTGAGCAAGGAAAACATCTACGTGCTCGAGAAGGCGCGCGAGATCGGTCAGCACTGCCTCTCGGGGGCTCTGCTCGACCCGCGCTCGATGCGCGAGCTGCTGCCGGGCTTCGAGAAGGAAGCGCCGCTTGACGCACAGTGCAACAAAGAAGGCGTCTACTTCCTGACCAAGAACGGGAAATTTAAGCTCCCCATCACGCCGCCGCCTCTGCGCGACCACGGCAACTACGTCATCTCGATCAACAAATTCGTGAAGTGGCTGGGAAGCAAGGTTGAAGAAACCGGCATCACGATCTTCACCGGCTTCGCCGGATCGCAACTTCTCTATGATGGCAATCGCGTCGCCGGAGTCCGCACAGACGACAAAGGAATCGACAAAGAAAACCACCCCAAATCAAACTTCGAGCCTGGCTACGACCTGAAAGCCAAAGTCACGATCCTCGCCGAAGGCACACGCGGCTCGCTGAGCAAAGAGCTCGTTAACAAATTCGATCTTGCCAAAGGCCGCAATCCGCAAACCTACGGGGTCGGCGTGAAAGAGCTCTGGGAAGTTCCATCCGGCCGCATTGCTCCTGGCGAAGTGATTTACACGATGGGCTGGCCGCTCACCACCAAGGAATACGGCGGCGCCTGGATCTATGGCTCGAGAGACAACCTGGTCTCCCTGGGATTCGTCATCGGTCTCGATTATCCCGACCCGCGCCTCGATCCGCAGCACGTGCTGCAGGACTTCAAGCAGCATCCCTTCGTCGCGAAGCTGCTTGAAGGCGGGAAGATGATCCGCTATGGCGCGAAGTCGATGCCCTACGGCGGATGGTGGGCCGTCCCGCCGGTTGCAGGCGATGGCTGGATGATTCTCGGCGACTCGGCCGGCCTGGTGAATTCGCAGCGCCTGAAAGGCATTCATCTCGCGATCAAGAGCGGCATGCTGGCTGCCGAGACTGCGTTCGAGGCGCTTAAGAACGGCGATGCTTCTGCCGCCAAGCTCGCGCAGTATCAGCAGAAAGTCGATTCGAGCTGGATCAAAGACGAACTCTGGAAGGTTCGGAACTTCCATCAAGGATTTGAAAAAGGCTTCTTCGCGGGGATGTTCCACGCCGGCCTGCAGCAATTCACGGGCGGCCGCGGATTGTGGAACCGCTACCCCGCCCACGCCGGCCACAAGCGTATGGAAAAGCTTTCCCAACTACCTGCCAACGGGGGCGACGAAGCCCACCTGCTCGGCCCCGCGAAAGGCGACGGCAAGCTCACCTTCGACAAGCTGACCGACCTGTACCACTCCGGCACCAAGCACGAAGAGGACCAGCCCTCGCACCTGGTCATCGCCGACACCAACGTCTGCAACGCGCGCTGCGCAGTCGAGTACGGCGGCCCTTGCCAGAATTTCTGCCCCGCGAACGTCTACGAGTTAGTTGATGACGCGAGCCAGCCGTACGGCATGCGCATCAGCCTGAACCCCGCGAACTGCGTCCACTGCAAAACCTGCGACATCGCCGACCCATACCAGATCATCAACTGGGTGCCTCCGGAAGGTGGGGGCGGCCCGAATTACGACGGGATGTAAACTAATGTCCAATAATAATTGGACATATATTTAATTTTGTCCAATTATAATTGTACAAATAATGCTATAGTGTCCAAGTACTATTGGACGCTGCCCCTATTCGTGATCATATGAAACCCGAATTCCGAAGACTACGAGCCCGCCAACTCCAAAGACTACTGAATCCGCTCGTTGCAGCCAAACATACACCTCGCCCTCAGAAGGGATGGATTCGCGCCATCCGAGAGGCCACGGGTGTCTCAGTTCGAGAACTGGCGCGTCGGTTGAGCAACTCTCCCTCGACAGGACTAGTTCCACACCTCGAAAAATCCGAGGCAGAGTATCGCATAACTTTGGGGAGCCTCCGCGCTGTCGCTGACGCGCTCGGCTGTCAACTCATTTACGCCTTGGTTCCCAAAAGTGGCAACGTTCAAGATCTGTTGGAGCAACGAGCGCGAGCCAAGGCCGAAGAAAACGTCCGTGCGGTTGAACATTCGATGGCGCTGGAGGATCAGGCAGTCGGCGGAGTTGAGAAGAAGATCGACGAACAAACAAAGAAGATTCTCAAGGGAATTTAATCTTGATTGCCGGTGAAAGCGATGGCAACACGGCGCTGTCGCATGACGAACAGGCCGATCTAATTCCAAGCCTCGCAACAAAAGAAGAACTCAACGAGTTCGAAAGAGAAAACATTCTTGCTGCAAGAGATTGGGTTATGAAGGCACGGACGAGTGCAAGAGACATTGTGTCTGACGAATTTGTGAGACGGTTACACTTCAAAATGTTTGACCAGACTTGGAGGTGGGCAGGGCAATACCGTGAGACCAACAAGAACCTTGGGGCTAATTTTCATGAGATTGCCGAGAAGTTAGCGGTTCTTTTGGGAGACGTGCGCCTCTGGATAGACAATGCAACGTATCCCGCCGATGAGCTTGCGGTTCGATTTCATCATCGCCTGGTTGCCATCCATCCATTCCCGAATGGCAACGGCAGGCACGCTCGCCTGATCGCGGACGCTCTCTTAGTCAGACTCGGCCGCCCTGTGCTCACATGGGGGCAGAGCGACCTAAGCAGGCAATGCGATGTGCGCGCGCGCTACCTGCAGGCACTTCAGGCCGCCGACGAGCATGATCACAAACTTTTGCTGGCATTTGCGCGATCCTAGAAGGCCTAAAATCGCTGGCTTTGGCTCGGGCCGTCGTAAACTGCCTACAATGGCGCAGCCTGCACGGGTCTGCCCAACTGTAAAATATTGCTTGCGCTTGGAAAGCTACGACACATGGTAATTGAGTCGGTCCACGAGATCTTACGTCGTGTTTTTCCAGTTCCTGTTCTCTGCATCGCCGTCTTCGCCCAGCAACCCGCTCCACCCGGCCCCGTTCAGGAACCGAAGCCTCTCACCGCCCTCGAACGCTACCGCCAATCGAAAATCCCCATCTTCATGAATGACTACGGCCAACTCGCCCGCTACCGCGATGCCAACGACGCACTTAAGCCGCCTGCGCCCGGAGAGAATCGGATCGTTTTCTTTGGCGACTCCATCACCGACGGTTGGAAGCTGGCCGACTACTTTCCCGGTAAGCCCTACGTCAACCGCGGCATCAGCGGGCAGACCACTCCGCAGATGCTCGTGCGCTTCCGCGAGGACGTCATCGACCTGCAGCCCAAGGCCGTTGTGATTCTCGCGGGTACCAACGACATCGCCGGCAACACCGGCCCCATGACACTCGAGCAGATCGAAGCCAACTACACTTCGCTGGCCGAACTGGCTGCGGCGAATCATGTGAAAATGGTCTTCGCTTCCGTGCTGCCAGTGAACAACTACACGCCGGAGTCGCAGGAATTTTTCGCCGATCGCCCGCCCGCTAAGATTCTTGAGCTGAATCGCTGGCTTAAGAATTACTGTGCCGACGGCGGCTGCGTATATCTCGACTACTTCAGCGCGATGGTCGACAGCAAAGGCCTGCTGAAGCGTGATCTTGCTGATGACGGATTGCACCCGAACGTAGCCGGTTACAAAGTCATGGCACCCATCGCAGAGGCCGCTATCGCGCAAGCTTTGCAAAGCGCGGCGGCGCACTAATGCCTCGACCACCAGCAACGCCTTGTCATCCTGAACGTAGCGAAGGACCTAGGCAGTCTGCTCGCGCATGCACAGTACACAGGTTCTTCGCTGCGCTCAGAATGACGACTCACGATTTGCTAGCGGTGCGTTCCGATCTCCGTCTCATGCCCTTCGCCGCGCTCTTACTTTGCCTGCTGGCCATCCCCGCGCTCGCGCGAATCGCCCGGGCCACGTCCGATCTTCCCACTCCTCCCGGCGTCCGAGTCATCAAGCTCACGCCCAAACCCGGAGACTTCACCGAGCCGTCCATCGCGATCAATCCCAACGATCCACGCCAACTCGTCGGCGCATTCCAGGTGAACGCCTCCGTCTCCTACTCGCGCGACGCAGGCAAGACCTGGACGCCCGCCGATGGCACCGCGCCCGCCGACTACAAAGTGTCCGGCGACGTTTCGGTCGCCTACGACAATCAAGGCCATGCCTTCCTGTGCTACATCGCATTCGACAAGCTGGGCACGGAAAACTACTGGGCGCACGGCGCCACGCGCAACGGCATCTTCGTTCGCCGCTCGCCCGATGGTGGCCAGACCTGGGACAAGGATGCGAGCATCGTGATCGCGCGCGCCAACGACCCGGGCATTCCCTTCGAAGACAAGCCGTACATTGTCGCTGACACCACGCACTCCCGGTACGCCGGCAATCTCTACACTGGCTGGACGGAGTTTTCGCTCGACAAGTCGATCATGCTGTTCTCCCGATCGGTTGACGGCGGCAAGACCTGGTCGCAGCCTATCGAGATCAGCACGCGCGAAGGCCTGCCGCGCGATGACAACGGCGCTGTCGAAGGCTTCACGGGAGCGGTCGCCAGCGACGGTACGCTTTATGTCGTGTGGTGCGACATTTCGGGAATCGTACTGGCGGTTTCGAAGGATGGCGGGCGTAGCTTTTCGCGCTCGCGAACGATCGTGAAGACCGGGCCGTCCTACTTCGATCCCTCCTCAGTCGGACGTGGCAACGGCTTTCCCCAAATTGCCATCGACCCGCATAACGGCAAACTCTTGGTCACCTGGGGCGACTACACCAATGGTGACATCGATATCTTTTCCGCGACGTCTAGCGACCGCGGTAAGCATTGGTCGAAGCCCATTCGCGTAAACAACGACCCGCTGCACAACGGCCGCGACCAATTTTTCCAGTGGCTCGCAGTGGACCCCGTCGACGGATCAGAAAACATCATCTTCTGCGATCGCCGGGCTGACCCCGGCAACCGCAGCTATTTCATCACCCTTGCCCGCTCCACCGACAGCGGCCGCACTTTCCAAAACTACGCCTGGAACACGCAAGCGTCGGATCCGAAAGATGTTTTCGTGGGTGACTACATGGGTATCGCCGCATACGGCGGCAAGGTCTATGGCATTTGGGCGCGCACGGCAACGGCCGAGGAACAACCGCCCGCCGCCAAACCTCCGGACTCGCCGAAAGACACGCCGGGGGACAAGGCCGAGGCCGAAAAGCCTGCGTTTGGGACTTATCCCAAGGGCCTGTTGGTCGAAGTCGGACTAGCCGACTTCTCGGCTGCGACCAGCCCTGCACCAACACACTGAAAGTTCTATAATCATGCTGAGTTTCCGACCTCCGCCGCCCAACGGGTATACCCGGGTGGCCGAGGCGAGGGTAGGTTTTCTTCGCGTTCTTCGCGAGCATCCTCGCACCTTTGCGGTAAAGACTTTCCCGCAGCGGTTGCATGCTCGTAAGGATGGGGAGACACCTTCCCGAAGGTGCCGGTGGAAACACCGTCGCCTCCCGCGCTTTGCAAGAAGCGCATTGGAAAGGAGACACTCACCGGGCGTACCCGTTCGGGGTGCGTGTCTTTTTCCAAAAACAGCATTTAGCAATTAGCACTTGGCATTTGGCCGATTGGATCTCGTGGTCGACCACGGCACCCGAAAGGCTAAACGCTAACTGCTAAGTGCTAATGCCCCTCACCGACAAATTCGGCCGCCCGATCACCGATCTGCGGATCGCCATTACCGACCACTGCAATTACAAGTGTGTGTACTGCCGAACCGGCAATGAAGGCGCGTTGTACGGGGATCTGCCCTTTGCCGACTACCTGCGGATGGCGCGCGTTCTGGCGGGCCTGGGCATCAAGAAAGTTCGCCTGACCGGGGGAGAGCCGCTGCTGCGCAAGGGCATCGTGGATTTTGTTCGCGATCTAGCCAAACTGCGCAGCGCTGACGGTAACCCGCTCGAACTCGCGCTCACCACCAACGGCCACCTGCTCGCCGAAATGGCACAGCCGCTGAAAGAAGCCGGCCTCGATCGCGTTACGGTCAGCATGGATGCAGTCGATCCGGAACGCTTCGCCCGCATCACGCGTGTGCCGAATGGCTACGACCAAGTACTCGCCGGCATCCGCGCTGCCAAACATGCCGGCCTTGATCCCGTGAAAGTAAATTGCGTGCTCTTGCGGGGATTTAACGAAGATCAAATCATTCCCTTTGGAATGTTTGCGCGGGAAGAGGATGTGATTCTGCGCTTCATCGAGTTCATGCCGCTCGAAGAAGATCGCGTTTGGACACCCGACGTCGTGGTCAGGCTCGACGAGATCCTCGGGCGCATGGCGGAGTACCGGGCGCTCACGGAGATCCCGCACGCACGTTCCGAGACCGCTCGCCGCTACCGCTTTGACGACGGCTTGGGCGAAATCGGCATCATCGCCCCTGTCTCGCACCCTTTCTGCGGACACTGCAGCCGCATCCGCCTCACCTCCGATGGAAAGATCCGGACCTGCCTGTTCTCCGTTTGGGATCACGACCTCCATGCCCAGATGCGCCGCGGCGCGAGCGACGAGGAGTTGGAAGACTTCATCCGCGGCGTGGTCCTCAAGAAGGAAGCCCGCCACCACATCGGAGAACCCGATTTCGTCCCCGCCTCGCGCACCATGGTGCACATCGGGGGGTAACTCCTGCGCACGGAATTAGCCCGCGCAATGAATTAACCACAGAGGAAACCCGGGATTCACCGAGGAGTTTTGGCCGGACAGCGGTTCTGCTGTGACTTGAGTGGTCTTTAGTTTTTTGTGGTCTCCATCACTTTACAATCTTGAAGGCCAGCAAAGTGGCCAGGCATTTGAGCCTGGCCATCTTTGTTCTTGGCGCCTCTTGAATTTCTGCGTACTACGGAGAGGTTTGCAATGTGATCTTTCCGGAAATCTCGACGTCCGGATCATTTTGCAGGATGTAGGCCTGTCCGGGGGAGACCATGTACAGAACCAGATTGCTCGAGAGGTTGCTGATGGCGCCGGAGACTCGGCCGTCGGCACGCACCTGGTAGGTTCCAGACAACGTGCCAGGATCATTGATCGAACCTGGCGGGTTGCCGAATTCGAACGAATTGGCTTCCTCATTAAGGTTCAGGTTGCCGTTGCCATCGGCGATGAGAGTCCCCACCCGCGTGAGGAGGATCATCGGGTTAAAGCCGGTGAAGCCTTCCATCCCCAGGGCGTATCCGAACTGGCTATTCAGGTCGGAGTTGGAAAACGTGTTTTTCTGTTGCAGGTCGATAGTGCCGTCTTCCACCCGGTGGATGTCCGCCACTAAGAAGAAAGCACGCGAAGGGTTGACCATCCAGAAGACTTCTGGAACCGCAACGCCACCGGTCGGCGTAATGATGGCGTCGACGCGTGCGCCGCTTTGCGTGTAGGTTCCGGTGAATGGCTGGTCAAGAGTAGAAGTGCCGTCCTGTACGGAGTCCAGTCCCCCGGCTTGGAGGGTACCGCTGTTGGCCGTGAACACTCCCACGGTACGGGCCGCGCCATCGGTTGCGTCGGTGTCACCGCTGCTGCCGAACGCATAATTTCCGCTTAAAGCGAGGCTGCCGCCGGCTTGCTTTTCCGCGCTGCCGGTGGAGAGCTTCGTTCCGTCAGAACCCATAAGCCAAAACGTGTTGGCGTCGACAACGTAGTACTGATAGTGCGTCGTAGCCGCGTTGCTGTCGGTATATACCAGAGTGCCTCTGCCGTTCGAGTCGGGCGCGGTGAAGGCTCCCGCGGTCAACGTCAGCTGCGGCAGAAAGACCTGGTTGCGAAGAACGTCGATCGTCCCCGTCACGGTTGTGCCGTTCGTGGAGGTCAGTGCGCCGACTGTCGCGGACGAGAAATTGTTCGGAATGCGCTGATGCACGCGGGTCACGAATGTCCCGGTGGGCGCCGCCGCAAATGCCGTCGTGTCTTGTTTCAGCCCTTCTCCCGCCGCGTTCGCGCTGAAGTTGCTGAATGCGTCCGCCTCGACAGCGTAGAACCTGGACGTGCTAGCCAGCGTGATCGACAGATTAATCTGTCCGCTGGCGGGCGAGGTGAAATTGATCTGCATCGAACCGTTGCCGTCTTTGCCGATTAGATAATTTCCGGTGAACGCCGTTCCAGGAGTAAATCCGAATGCGGGCAGGCTGGAATTGAAGTCCTCTACTCCAGTCAGATTCCCGGCCCCATCGGCCGTGAGTGCCAGCACTTCCACGTACGACTCGGACTGCAAATTGTTGTTTGCATCGAGAAACGAGTCGCTGCCCGAAAAGCGCATGAGGTACGAGCCCTTCAAGCTTGCAACACTGTAGGGGCCGTTCACAGAACTGCCATTCGAGCCGCAGCCGAGGGCGAACAGGAGAAGAGCGACCAGCAATAACAAGGGAAGTTTGTTGACGAATCGAAAAGGTAAGGCAATGCGGGAAGACTCTAGTGCACCGGCAGGGATGGACACGACGACGCCTCCACTATGAATTGGAATATTCGGATGTAACCCGACCTTCAGGTTAAAGTTTCGAGTGGGAGTGTACGGGGGCAAAACCGGCCACGATTCGACGTCGGCTGCTGTCTTCCCAACTCATTGTATATAGAGTGGAAGGTTAGGGAAAAGGTTGCGCTGATGCCTAATCAGTGTGCACGCTTTCGATCGGGTAACAGTTACTACGCTGATAGTTAGGGAGCCTGCTGCCAAAATTCGTCTTGCTTTTTTCGATCACGAAAGGCTTCGGTGCCTCCCGGCATGGTGGTGGAAAATGCGGCCGCCCGGTTCCCCGCAGCCAGACATGTGGGGAGATCGGCTCCGCGAACATATTGTGCAAGAAATCCGGAATCGAAACTGTCACCGGCGCCCACCGGATCTACGAAATTTACTTTTACGGCCGGGCTGCGAAACCGTTCCGGACCCCGCTGCGCCATGGCTCCTTCCTCACCAAGCTTGATGACGACCAGGGGCACTTGCTCCGCAAGACGTCCGACCGCTGTCTCCAGGTCGTTGCTCTTGGTGATCAGCCGTGCTTCACGAGCGTTGGGCAGAAGAACGTCCACGTAGCGCAGCACCTCGGCGAGACCGCCTTCCCAATGGTCGTCAGGGTCATCGTTGGTATCCAGAGAGATGGTCAGGCCCTCGGCCTTCAACCTGCGAAAAAGTTCTCCCACCTGGGGGCGAAGCCCGCGCTGCAGGTAATAGGAGGAGAGATGAAAATGGCCGGAGTCGGTCAAGTAGTCGAAGTCGAGATCGTCCAGAGTCAAATCGAAGATCGTACCGGGATAGGTCAGGATATTTCGGTCCAGTGCGCGCTGCAGGATGACGGTAAGCCCGGTTTGTTTCGCGCCCTCGGCGCGACGCACTTTCGAGATGTCGACGCCCCCGGCGGATAGACGCTCGAGGGCAATCGCTCCCAGGGGATCATTACCGATACGCGATATGAATCCGACCTTGCATCCCAGGGCGGCGAGGTTGTGGGCCACGATAGCCGTGGAACTGCCCAGCGTGAGCATCATTCGGTCGGCGAGCAGTTCGCGCTCCGGCGGAAGTTCCGTGGGCAGTCCGTATAGAATCAAATCGAGATTCAACTCTCCGGCAAGCGTGACATCGAAGCGCGGCATCTTCGTCCTTATGACGTGCAGAGACTGCGGAAAGAGTTAAACAAGGGTCACTTCGATTCCGGCTTTCTTCAGGGCGCGAGTATCGGCTTTGGGGGCGCGGCGGTCGGTGACCACTTCATCGAGGGCAGAAGGCGGTGCGATCAAGGAGAGGCTCCGGCGTCCAAACTTGCTGGAATCGCACACCGCCACCTTGCGCTTCGAGACTTCTACCATCACGCGGTTGACCTTGGCCTCAAGCAGGTTAGGCGTGCTGAGCCCGTATTGAACGTCGAAGCCATCGACGGCCAGGAAAAGCAAGTCCGCGTGCAAACGGTGCAGCGTTTCTTCGGCAATCGGGCCGACCAGCGAAAAAGAGTTTTTGCGGAGAGTGCCTCCAGTCAAAATCACCTCCACCGCAGTTCCCGAGAGTTCGGCTGCGATGTTCACGGCATTAGTGACCACGGTGAGATTGCGAAAGTTACGCAGGGCGCGGGCAATCTCGGTGGTCGTGGTTCCGGAATCGAGGATGACGACCTGGCCTTCCTGCACCATGCGAGCGGCGGCGGCTGCGATGCGTAGTTTTTCCTGATGATGAAGTTTCTCTTTCTCGCGCAGGGTGGGATCTTCCAGGGCACCTTCGCGCGCGGGCAAAGCCCCGCCGTGGGTGCGGTGAATCAAGCCGTGGGCATGCAGGCCTTCCAGGTCCTTGCGAATCGTAACCTGGGAGGTTTCGAATCGTCGAGCGAGATCGAGGACCAGAACCCGGCCTTCTCGCTTAAGAATCTCGAGGATAGCTCTGCGGCGCTCTTCGTTGAGCAAGCCTTCTCCGGCAAACCGAATGAGGTTGAAGCACCCGGCGGGCAACTTTCTTTTTATATCGTTTGCTTTCGGAAGTCCAGCCGCTACGGGGGATCAGATATCGGGGCCGAGTGGGTGAGGATCAGTCGATCTCACCGCTCAGGACGGCACGGACTTTGCGCGCTAGGGCTTGCAGGGTAAAAGGCTTTTGCAGAAAGGCGATGCCGGGGTCAAGCACTCCTTCGTGGATAATGGCATCCTCGGTATAGCCGGAGAGATACAACACGCGGATGTCGGGTCGAGAGGCAGACACTCTCTGCGCGAGTTCGCGTCCGCTCATTCCCGGCATGACCACGTCGGTGATGAGGATATCGATCTTGCCTTCCCAACTTTCGGCGACCTTCATGCCGCTGATCCCGTCTGCCGCTTCCATTACCGTGTAGCCTTTGCTGCGCAGGGTTTCGCGAACCAACTCGCGCACGGATTCTTCGTCTTCTACCAGCAGGACGGTTTCAGAACCGCCCACCGGGCCCTGCGCGTGCTTGGCTGTTCCTGGCTGCGCCGCGGGGTCGGAAACCCTGGGCAGATAAATGCGGAACGTCGTGCCGGCGCCCAATTCGCTGTGCGCGAAAATGTAGCCTCCGCTTTGTTTCACAATACCGTACACGGTGGAGAGGCCGAGACCCGTGCCTTTGCCTTGCTCTTTGGTCGTGAAGAACGGTTCGAAGATGTGCGATTGAGTGTCCTTGTCCATGCCCGCACCCGTATCCGAAACAGAAAGCAAGACGTAGGGACCAGGTTCGATCAGGGAGTGCTCACGCCGCAAAGTGTCGAGTTCTTCCTCCGACGTCTGGATGAGAATGCGCCCTCCGCTGGGCATAGCATCCTTGGCGTTCACTACCAAATTCATGATGACTTGTTCTAGTTGCCCGGCGTCGGCGCGAGTGTGCCCCACGTTTGGCATCAACTTGGTGGTGAGGTCGATAGTTTCGCCAATCAGGGGCCGAAGCAACCTTTCCATGTCGTTGACGATGGCGTTGACGTCCACTACTTTAAGTTCCAACAACTGCTTGCGGCTGAAGGCCAGCAGCTGGCGCGTCAGCGTCGTAGCACGATCAGCGGCCTGCTGGATGGCCTGCACCTTCGGAAGAAGCGGATCCTCGGGCTTGAGCTCGTCGAGAAGGACCTCGGCATACCCACTCACGACCATGAGCAGATTGTTAAAATCGTGCGCCACACCGCCCGCGAGCCGCCCGACTGCTTCCATCTTCTGCGCCTGGCGAAACTGGTCTTCGAGCACACGCCGGTCGGTGACGTCTTCAGCGATGATTTCGAGCGAGGGATCGCTATCATCCACCGAACGTCCACTCAATCGCACGGTGATGATGCGTCCATCCCTACGCTTCCAGCGAACCTCGGCGCTATCGAGATGCCCGGTACTCTGAAACTCCTGCATCAGGCGCTCGTGAGCCGCTGGTTCGGCGAATACTTCGCGGCGGGGATCGAGTTTCAAGACTTCTTCCACGCCGTCGTACCCCAACATGTGAATGAGCGCCGGATTCACGTCGAGGAACTTGCCGTCGACACTGGCCCGGTAGATTCCGTAGACCGCGCTCTGTACCAGCGAACGGTAGCGTGCCTCGGAGTGTCGCAGAGCTTCCTCGTGCCGCTTGTGGTCAATCGCACTCGCCAGTTGCTGGGAGACGAACGTGAGAATTTCCTTGTCGCGTTCACCGAAACGCACGTCTTCCCGATAGCTTTGGACAACCAGCACACCAAATGTCTGGTTGCCCGCGCGCAAAGGCACACCCATCCAGTCCAGGGAAGGAGATCCGATCAGATCCACCTCGCCGCGGCGGCGCAGATCTTCAAACACCTCCGGTGTCGCCAGAAGAGGCTCGCCGGTGCGCAGCACGTACTCGGTAAGGCCACAACCCAGACGTTTGGGGGCAGGCGGCTGGTCGTGCTCATCGACGAAGTGAGGAAAGGTCAGGAGTTGTGTCGCGGGATCGTAGAGTGCGATGTAGAAATTCCGGGCGTTCATCAATTCGCCCACGATGTTGTGGATCGACGCGTAGAAGCCTTGCAGATGAGATGCGGAGCTGGTGCGCTCGGCGATTCGGTACAGAGCTGAACTCAGAACCTGTGCGCGTTTGTGCTCTTCGATGTCGCGATACAGGACGCAGATGCCGACCTGTCGGTCGCCGGCGAGCACGGGAGCACAAGAGACGGATACGTCGAGAACGGTTCCGTCTTTGCGTTGGCGCTTGGTTTCAAGCGCAACCTTTTGGCCTTTCTCCACCGCCTCTTCGATCCAGTCGCTCTCCGCCGTGCGTCCGAGGGGCACGATGAGCTCGGCGAGAGGCTTGCCCAAAACTTCTTCGGAAGTAAAACCGAACATACGCACAAACTCGGAGTTGATGCGCATGATGTGATGGGACGTGTCGAGGATGGTGATCGCTTCCGGAGCGCATTCCACCAGTTGGTCGAGATAGGCCTTGTGAACGACCGAATCGCCATCGTCCCACGGTGGCGCCCATGCGGGAATAAATGGATCTTCGGGCGTGCTGAGCACAGGCGCAGCTCCGCGCCGCAGCGCTTCCTTCAAGTACTTGGCGCGCACGAACCCCGCGGACTGGCTCGGTTGGGTGACGTTGTCACCCATGGCAAGGGGTCTCCCTTTGCGATCTTGTACAAATGTTAGGCGGTGGCCGTGATGCCAGAAAGTTACCGAGGTAATTCTCAGTCGAGCTTTGGCGAGCGACGGTGCAGAGCGTACGCTACTGCTGCTCGGATGCCGCAGCAAGCATCTGACAGACGCGATCGAGCGATTGCCGCTGCTCCGGCGTTGGAGTCAGGAACTCGAAACCATAGTGAAGGCCGATCCGGTAGCGCACGATGGCGCGCAACTTCACTGGGTACGGGTTGAGTGGAAGCGGAAATTCCATGGAGACCACTTCCCCGGGTGTAAGTTCACCGGTCAGAGTCCCGCCGATGCCATCCAGTCCGAGTTCGGTTGACCGTCCCCAGAAATAGCTCACTTCGCCCTCCCGAAATACCTGAACGTTCATGCGAACGTCCATGGGATGGCGGGGGTAGCGCCGCGTGTAGGGCGCAGTCTTCTTCGTCTTGGGTGCGCTGCTGGGCATGGTGCCTTACGGGATGGCGCTAGTTTCCATGCAGCGGATACCCCGGCTCGAACGGAAGTTTGCCGCCAATCTTCATGACGTCCACCGAGCTATTGATGGCGTACACGTCTACCAGTCCGACGGCTCCTGGGGTAGCCGCGACCTTGTGAACCAGGTCGTCGTCGGAAGTGACCACTATGATGAGGGGATGGCTGCCCTTTCCGTGGTTCGCGGTCGCGATCAATTCATTCAGAGCTTGCGAAGTCATGCCGTAGACTTTTTCGAGAACCATTCTCATTTCCGCAGATGATGGATCGCGGACGACCAGCGTCACCGATTTTCCGTCCGGCCAATGCTGGGTCTGAGCTTTGCACAGCTTGACCAAGTCCGGCATCGTCACCGATGTGACGGCGCTTCCTTTGTTGGCAATCAGCGCAACATCCTTCGCCTGCGCCAGCGAAGTTCCGCCCACCAAGAGCAGGGCAACGATGAGTCCAATCCGAGAGAACACGGCAGTCTCCGGCGGTAATTCCGCGAAATCTCTGGAGATTCTCTTCCAAGTTGACTCGGCGCTCAATTGCAGAAAGGTCATGTACCTCTAGAGCTAACAGGGGACGAACCCAGTTCGGAAACGGCCCAGACGGTCGTCAAACGTCCTAAGAGGCTATGCCCAGGCGGCCGGGTCGTTGTGAAACATGGGGAGCGCTGCGGACCCAACGTCGAATCCGAGGCGGCCCCGTTTTACCGCAAATCGATGCTGCCGATCCGGCTCAGAAAGCCCAACGCAGGCCCATGGGGGCATTGTTCGCAGACAAGACGGTCGCCGGCGAGGGAAATTGATCCACCATTTGCGTTTCGGGACGCTCTTCTGAAAGGGAATGAGTTCGCGCACGAAAGGTCGACCCAAGGTCGTCGCTTCGCGCCGACAGTTGTTCGCCTGCAGGCGTGGGAAACTACAATGAGGTATGCGAGCAATTCTGCTCGATTCGCCGAAGGCCATCGACTCGCAACCTTTGCGAGCCGGCGAGATTCCGGACCCACAACCGGGACCGGGAGAGGTTCGTGTGCGCGTGAGCTGTTGTGCGATATGCAGGACGGATCTGCATATCGTGGAAGGTGAGTTGCCCCTCCCGAAACTTCCGGTTGTTCCCGGTCATCAAGTGGTCGGGCACATCGAGGCCATTGGTCCGCGTGCTGCCAATGTGCGCTTGGGCGAGCGGGTCGGCATTCCGTGGCTGTATTCGACCGACGGCGTCTGCCCTTATTGTGTCCGGCATACGGAAAACCTCTGTGAGCAGGCGCGCTTCACCGGGTATCACGTGAATGGCGGCTATGCTGAATCCATCATCGTGCGCGCCGATTTTGCCCATCCGATTCCGGATGTTTTTTCGGATGAGCACGCAGCACCACTTCTTTGTGCGGGCGTTATCGGCTTTCGCGCGTATCGTCTGAGCGGAGCGGAAAGGGGGCAGAGTCTCGGGCTCTATGGTTTTGGCGCGTCTGCGCACCTCGTGCTCCAGCTGGCTCGTTGCCAGGGATGCGAGGTGAATGTATTCACGCGCGCCCGCGCCCATCAGAAGCTAGCGGAAGAATTGGGAGCGGTGTGGACCGGGAGCGCGGAGGATCATCCTCCCCGGCCGCTGGATGCCGCGATCATCTTTGCGCCCGCGGGAACGCTTGTACCGCTTGCCCTGCGGAATCTTCGCAAAGGGGGCACGCTGGCGCTCGCCGGGATCACCATGAGCGAAATCCCGTCGATGGACTACTCGCTGCTTTACCAGGAGCGCATTCTCCGTAGCGTCGCCAACAGCACGCGCGAGGACTGCCGTGATTTCCTGCAGCAGGCAGCAGAAATCCCGCTAAAGCCGCGCATCGAACTCTATCCGTTGGCCGAAGTTAATCGTGCGCTGCAGGATTTGAAACACAGTCGAATCGAGGGTGCCGGCGTGCTGAGGGTTAAGAATTAGGAAGTAAACAAAGTCGCGTTCAGTGCTAGCCGGCGGCGCTGGCTACTCTTTCAATCCATACAGCTTCATAGCGTTATCCCGTAGGACCATTCGTGCCAGGTCCAGCGCCCTCGGACCTGTGATTTCACCGTCATTGATCATCCCGGTCAATGCGATCGCCAGCGCTCGGCGCGCGGTCAGGTTGGTGGAGTATCCGATGACGTCCCAATCTTGTTGAGGAGCGCCGGGGGCCAGGTCTGTCCCGTACAACACTTTCTCGGGATACCACTCCAACCATTCACGGATGACCGCGCTCAGGGCGCGAGACGGGATCAAGGCGTCCTGTTCGGAAAAATCCGCGTAGACATTGGGTTTCGACATCAAGACAGCGACCTCGTGCGTGTACGGGCCGGCACCGCCGTGGAGAAGGACGAAATTCGTTTTGCGCAGGGAAGGATCGTCCAGAATGGACTCCAGTTCGGTGGGGCGCGAGCCGGCGAGATCAAAATAGTTCCCGCATCCCTGCCCAGTATGGATATGCACGGCCAAGCCAAGGCGCCCCGCCTGGCTCGCAATTTCGCGGAAGAGGTAGTTCTGGACTTCCAGGACTTCGGCTCGTGAAGCCTTTCCGGATTTCGCGTAGCGCCCGTAGATTTCTTGCGCCTTCGCCTGGGCGTCGGCTGGCGAAGGCGGTCCGAAATTTAACGGCCGTAGGTAGGCCGCTTCAAACTTGATGGCAGGCGCGCCCGCTTTCTTCTGCGCTTCGAGCGTGGGCGTGATCACTTTGACGATGTAGTCATCGAGGGTAGCGGGGATTGCGGCCAGACCAGCCTGGGATACATACGTGTTCAGAATTTTCGCTTCCTGGCCGTAGAACACTTTCTTATCGGGCGTGCCCGCCAGCGAGTCGGAGTTCAGGGGCGACATGAGAGCATCGTCGAAGGGAACCCAGAGAAACCTTGGCGGGGTGAGGCCCCGCCCCATGGCGACGCGATTGGCCAGCATGTATTCGATCCCGAGTTGATCGAGTACCCAGGCAGGGAAGCGGTCTCCCTGTTCTTGCATGACTTTTTCGCGTGTCGCGACCAGTTCCTTGATGTGTTCCGGGGCGCGGTCGTCGTACTTGTAGCCATACATCGATCGCCAGGCCTGCATGAACTGGGGGTTATCCGCGCGCGCAGCCAACGTGTCGGAACCGCCCTCAATGATGTCGCAGGGAAGCGCGTCAAAATCTCTGTCGGATTCGCCCGCCACCACCACCTTGCTCACGTGAGTGTGATTGTCCACTGCTTTGATCTTGTTGATTTCCGCCGACAAAACGGGATCGGGAGCAACTTGTGCGTGAGCAGCAGCGTCTATGAAGAGGATCGCAGTAAAAAGCAGGGTAGACATCTTCATGCCAGATCTCCTATGCCTCGAATTATCCTGTGGCGGTTTTCGCTTGACACCAATCATGCGCGAGATCACACTCGGCACAATTTGAGTTCGACGCTCCAGGGTGTACCTCCTTCGACTTCGGCGCCCGTGCAACATGATGCCGGAGCCTACCCTACCATCGCCCCAAAAAGGAAGTTGCTTCGTCGCATCGTGGGTTGCCTCGCGGCGATGTTCATCATCTTCGTACTCATAGTTGTGCTCGACGGATGGCTCACCCGGTTGCCAGGTCTGGATGGCGTGGCGGCTAAGGGCGAGCGCATCGGTGTCATCCATGTCCACACCAATGCGTCCTGCGGCAGCGGAAGCCTGCCGCAAGTGATCGCCGCTGCCAAAGATGCGGATCTCTCGTTTCTTGCGATCACCGACCACAATCTCACACTCTCCGATGCGGAAGTGGCGGCTGCTGATCCTCCGGAATTCGCGGTCATTGATGGGGAAGAAGTCAGCACTGCCGCGGGGCACTATCTCGCACTAGGCACTTCCGACAGCCGTTGGCACCGGGGTTCCGGTTTCGATACGCGAGCGCTGATGGCGTCTTCTCGCCAAAGCGGCGCTGTCAATTTCATCGCCCATCCTTTTGGCCTGCGCGATCGTTGGTCCGACTGGGGTGCGACCGATTACGACGGCATCGAGATCTTCAACGATGATGCGGTCTGGCGCAGAAATACCGTGATTGACATCGCCGTTGCCGCCCTGCTCTATCCCGTGAATTCCCGACTTGCCCTGCTGCGGCTGGCGCGAACGCCCGAGGAGAATTTCGCGAAGTGGGATGAACTGCTCGCGCAACGGCCGGTTGCCGGAATTTGTGGATCGGATGCACACGCCAACGTTCTCGTCGACCGCTGGAGCCTTGCACATTTCCCGAGCTATTTGTCGGTTTTCAGCCTCGCGCGCCAGCACGTGCTTCTGAAAGATCAACCCGGCCACGATCCCGACCGTGCCGGCGCCGAGGAACTTCTGGCCGCGATCCGCTCTGGCAACTCATTCTGCGCGGTGGATGCTCTTTCCCCGGCCGATGGATTTACTCAGACCGTTTCTTCGAGCGCGAGTGTCGCCGGTCCCGGTGACTCGATCGCGTGGGATTCCGCCGATGTTCTCCACATTCGAGTGCCGAACGGAGTCAACGCGCCACTGATTCGCGTGCTGCGTGACGGCCACGAAATCGCGAAGCAGAAAGCGCGCTCGTTGGACCTGCCTCTTCCGGGCCCCGGTTGTTACCGGACAGAAGCTTATCTGCGCCAGCCTGGCTTAACCGGATGGCATCGCTGGACACTCTGGATCTTTGCGAATCCGGTCTATGTCACCCAATCGAAACTCAGCAGAGCGGTTGCGCACTGAGACATTCGTTGACTTCGCTCAGCCTCTTCGACGAGCTAGACTGATCCTCCTCATGCCATGGTGAAGAAGACTGAAATTTTGATATCCCTATTGCTTCTGCCGGCGCTGGCGGGAGCCCAACCGCTTACGTTGCTGACTGCCGTGAGTTCGAAAATGCCGAGCGGAAGCGAATTCCGTGCAGTGGATGGTTCGGGCAAGGTGTATGCAGGAACAATTGTCGCCAAGCCGGCCCGTCGCTTTCTCCGTCGCGGGTATGTGCTGCTGCACTTTTACGATCCAGTGCACCTGGTGAATTCCGATCCTGAAGGCGTGATCCGCGCTGGACGAAAAAAACAGCTCATCCTTTTGGGGACGACGCCCCTGATCGCGAAGATTGCTGACGACAGCGTCGACGCTGCGATTGGTGGTGGAAGAGCACGCTGGGTGGCTCTCGGAGCCAGCGTCTTGTTTATGGCTTTGCTTAAGGGTGGAGAGGTTCATCTTAAGCCGGGCGACAAACTGGAAGTGGAAGCCGGCCGATGAACTCGCCGCTCCATATATAATGATCCCACTGAATCCCCGTTCCAACTCCCGTCATCTCTAAGGTTTTGGAGGAAAAATCATGGCGCACGAACTACCCAATTTGCCGTATGACTATGCGGCCCTGGAGCCCGCGATCGATGAGAAAACAATGCATCTTCATCACGATATGCATCACGCAGCATATGTGAAGAACCTGAATGCGGCCCTGGAGAAGTATCCCAACCTGCAATCCAAGAGCGCGGAAGATTTGATCCGCGATCTCAACGCGATTCCCGAAGACATTCGTGGCGCGGTTCGCAACAACGGGGGCGGCCACGTCAATCACACCATGTTCTGGCAGATCATGAAGCCGAAAGGCGGAGGCGAGCCGACTGGACCCATTGCCGAAGCCATTTCCAAGACGTTCGGGCACTTCAAGGATTTCCAGACCAAATTCAACGAGGCGGGCGTGAAGCAGTTCGGCAGCGGCTGGGTTTGGTTGGCCGGCAATGCCAAAGGCGAAGTCCAGATCCTCAGCACGCCGAACCAAGACAATCCCATCAGCCAGGGATTGCATCCGATTTTCGGCAACGACGTCTGGGAGCACGCCTACTATCTCAAGTACAACAACCGGCGCCCCGAGTACCTGCAAGCATGGTGGAGTGTCGTGAACTGGGACGAAATCAACAAGCGCTACCAGGTGTTCAAGGGTGCGAAGGAACCCGCGCTGGCAAGTCGCTAACAACCGGTGGTGCGCACACTCGTGTCTACGAAAAGCCCCGGTGATCGCCGGGGCTTTGTCTTTCTGAGCGCCCCATCTGATCGTTCCGCATGTTGCTGAAATTACGGGCCTCTGCCCTAGCTGCACTTTCTAGCTGCGAACTAAGAGTTTCCCCTTACAGCCTCGTGAAGAGAACTGGCATCTCTTGGTATGCCCATCCCACACAACTAAGTCAAAAAAGGAGTCTTTTCATCAATGAGAAAACTCAGGGTGGCCCTATTGCTTGGATTGGGCCTGATTCTTGTGGGATGCGGAGCTGACAAGAACTCTGCCAATATCAACGGAAACTGGGCTGCCAGTCTCACCGACAACAGCGGCACTCAGGAGCTCGCGTTCACAACCGCACTGGTCGCGACCGGTTCCAGTGGATCGCTCACTGTCAACAGCTTTCGGTTCTCAACCAACTCGGCCTGCTTCGTTTCGGGCGAAACCGAAAGCGGGACCTTCGCGCTCAGCGGAGACTTCAATGGCACCGTATCTGGGCAGTTTGGAATGAGCGTCTTGTCGGGTTCGCCCGGAGGAAACACGCTCACCCTCACTGGTACGGTGAGCGGAGGCACGATTTCCGGCACCTGGATCCTGGCCGGAAGCTCGGGCTGCAGCGGGAGCGGCAAATTCACGATGACCCGCATGTAGCAGGATGTCGCAGGACCGCCGGCGCGAACCTGCGCCGGCGCATTTCTTCCTCCGATTCCGAAGAATTTTTTATCGCTTGCTGGGAGTTGAGGCATCCAAGACTGGTCTGGAATCCTAACCCATGGAAATTATTTTTGAGCTTCGCATGCCGGCAGAGCCTATGCCTCCCCCCGTTAAGGAACCGCCACCCGAAGGACCAGAAAATCCGGATGTGCCGGTACGGGAGCCGGATCCGGACGAACCCGGCGAGATTTAGACTTCCACTGTCGCCGATCAGGCTAAGGCTTCTTTAGCACGCTTCCGTTTTTCATTACGAAGTCGACGTGCTCAAGCGTCGTAATATCCTTCAGCGGATCTCCCGGGACTGCGACGATGTCCGCGAATTTTCCCGGTTCAACCGTGCCCACCTGGTCGGACCAGCCTAGTAATTCCGCGGCGGACGCGGTGGCGGATCGAATTGCCTGCGCCGGCGTCATGCCCCACTTCACCATGTATGCGAATTCCTTCGCAGGATTCTCCGTCCATGGAAATCCGCCCGCATCTGTTCCGAACGCGATCTTTACTCCCGACTTCAGCGCGCGCCGAAACGTGTCCTCGTGAATAGAAAGCATTTTGACCCAGACCGGGGACCCTGCCGCAGCCCGGCCTTCCGCCACGTATGCGCCCACGTAGATAGTGTTCACATAAAACGTTCCGTGCGTCACCATCGTCTTCATGTCTTCGTCGGCGATGTAGTCCCCGTGCTCGATGGAGTCCACGCCGGCCTCGACGGAATTGTGCACCCCCTGCAGCCCGATGGCGTGCGACGCTACCTTGTGCCGCTCGCGGTGCGCTTCGTCCACAATGGCTTTCATTTCTTCCGGAGTGAACGTCGGAATGTCATCGAGCACGCCATCCTGGCGAACTTTGTAACCTCGATCGCTGTACACCTTGATCCAGTCAGCTCCGTGCGAAATCTGCTCGCGCACCGCCTTGCGCGCTTCATCCGTGCCGTCGATGACCTGTACGCCGTGTGGCACGGCAACATTCGGAGCATAGCCAAGCAAAGGATAAGCGCCGGTCACGTCGAGCGCCCGGGTCGCCACTTGCATTCGTGGCCCGGGAATCACGCCGTTGTTGATGGCTTTCTTCACATCGACATCGGCATAGCCCGCACCTTCAGTCTCGACATCGCGGATCGTCGTGAAACCGTACTCGAGCGCACGCCGCACATTCACGGTGGCCAGAATCGCGCGGTATTCCGTCGATTGCTTCAGCAACTGCTCGTCGTAGTCTGCGGCGGTGACGTCACCTTGCAGGAGCACGTGCGTGTGGGTATCAATCAAACCGGGCAGACAAGTCTCGCGCGAGAGGTCGATCACAGCGCCTGCATTTGCCTTTGAATCTTTGGCTGCTCTAACTTCTGAGATTCGGTCATTCTGCACGACGATGGTAACGTTGCTGCGTGCCTGGCCCGTGTTTCCGTCAATCAGGGTTCCGCAGTTGAGGGAGACGAGTTGATCCGGCGCGGTGGTGTTTTGCGCCAACCCTGTGCCCCTGATTACCAGCACACTCATCAGTAAAACGACCGCACACGTCCAGAATTTACGAGTCATTTTCTATCTCCGTGCAGGTTTGGCGGACGACTGACTATCGACGACCAGCGCCCGCTCTTCTGCATTTCCTGTGCTCTTGCTGTGGAAATCCGGCGCGCGAGTGTAGCAGATTTTTCCGGCGCATACTCATCCCTTTGAAACACATCAGCAGGCATGCTTTCGCCGCTATCCTTGAAAGTCTTTCTTCATCCCCGGGATTGCACAGAATCCTCTTCCGTTTTTCGCCTACTGCACCAAACATGTGGAATTGACCCGAAGTTCACTCGCGAGTACATTCGCCGCACCCTTAACGAGCTTTGGCTAGTGAGCGCGAGTGAACCCATCCAGCCGTGATTTCAATTCGCGTTCGAACGACTGTAAACACACGCAAGCTTGTATCCCGGTAAATCAGTCATCGGTATTGAATACGTCCACCATCCTCCTCCCCCGAAGGATGACGACTCTGTGAAAGCAATGGCTAGTGAATGGACAACCTATCGCACTCGCTTCCTGATTCGTGCCAAGCAACTTGACCAACCGCTAACCTTCGTCGATTGCATGGGGCGCGAGCACTCGGGCGCGCCCGGCGACTATCTGGTTCTCTCTTCGGATGGATCGAGGCGCATCGCGCCTCGAGAAATCTTCGAGGACATCTACGTTCCGATGGACCAACCGGCAGATCCCTGGCCCGTGGCCGTTCAGCTTGCCAGCTTGCTGCCGTCCGAGCTGCTCGGCCGGAATTTTTTCGGAGCGGAAGACGAGTTGTTCTGCCGAACTCTCAAGCAGCCGTCACCACAGTGTCTGCCGTCGCCCACCATGCGCGACCACAAGGCAAACCGGCGTCGAGCGGGAGCCAAGGCGTGCGCTTCATGACGTCCTTGAAAAACGAATGCCGTCTAAGGTCTTACACTTAAACGACATAAGCCATCTCAACAAATTCAAAAACCGGGCTTGTGGAAATGGGGAGCGTCAACGGGGTTAATTGCTTGGGATACAATAGGTAGTGCTACCCTCTTGACAGCCCCAACATACGGGCGTACTGTTGCACTCCCATAAGCCCTCGCGCAAGCGGCGGCAAGTCAGGGAAACCAGGGGTGGTTCGTGGCCGAGGTGACCGGAGTCGCCCCTCTTTGCGGAGGTTGCGTGGTTCTTGCACTGCGAACCCGAAACCTCAAAAACGGGTATCCGCTTCGCAGCGGATGAGCTTGTGCGGTGGCCGTTCCCTCGTTCGGTCCATACCGGACATCCCCTGGGGGAACGCACAGCTTTGAGTTATCGCTGTTCCGGTTCGAGTTTCCGAAACATCGGGACCGACGGTCATGCTGTTCATCTGTCACAGACGGATTGCTGACCATTGATTTTCATAGAGGGGGTCACACCATGGGTGTCTCTGCACGCGCTGCCCAGCCACCATTCGACCCCACAAACAGTAGGACCCAGCACCTGAAGCCTGGTTTTTGTGGAGCCCCTGATGGAAGAAATCACTCGTCTCGTCGATGACTCGATGGCGCGACATGGCTTTGCGTTTTCCGTAGACCACCGCCGCCTCTCATGGTCGCCGTGGTTTCGGTGCGATTCAAGTTTCAGCCTGCTCTTGGTGCCAAGTGTCGGCGGAATCTACACCTTGGCAGAGGAAGTAGTCGCTCCCGGCGAAACCGCGTCCATGGGTGGCAAGCGGATGCTGGCGGTTTTCCAGATCGCCGAGACCGAAGACCTGTGCATCACCTTGAGTCGCAACTTTGCGCCGCGTGGGTTGCTCCACACCCGTATGTCCTCGGGACGCTGCTTCGTCCGGTTCTCGATGGTGGCTGACGCCGAATGCCGCCACGCCGTCTGCAAGACTCTGAATCAGTGGCTTGCGTCGTCGGCCGAGGCTGCCACGGGCATGGGACAAGAATTCATTACGCAAGAACTGCCGCAGGCATCGAAGCCGGCGAATCCATGGGCCTCCGCAACGGATAGCGGCCCGCCCACCCTGCCCAGCGGCTTCTAGCTTGGAAGTCATTGATTCCAAGTGCCTTAATTGGGTGATGCAAAATCCAAGAGGCCCCTCGTCGATCGGATCGATTACGCGTGATAAAGAATCTAAAGAGCAGGAGAGAGAAATGCCTGAAGTGACAGAGAAAGAGAAGAACAGCCTCCAGGCCGTTGCGGCCCCCGTTGCCTCCAGCAAAAAGAAGGCCCCCGGCCTGCAGTTTCGCCGCCTGTTTACCAAGCCTGGCGTCTCTCCCTATGAAGAAATCGAATGGGAACTCCGCCTCGCACAGATCACCGATACCCAGGGCAACGTGATTTTCGAGCAGAAGGATGTGGAAGTTCCAAAAGACTGGTCGATGACGGCCACCAATATCGTGGCCTCGAAGTACCTGCACGGCACGATCGGCACACCGGAGCGCGAGACCGGCGTTCGCCAGCTCGTGCGCCGGGTTGCTGAAACTATTCGCGATTGGGGCAAATCCGACGGCTACTTCCTCTCCGACGAAGACGCCGCGATCTTCAACGACGAACTGGCCCACATTCTGCTGCGCCAGTACGCCGCGTTCAACTCCCCGGTCTGGTTCAACGTGGGTTGCGACCGCATCGAGCCCAATTCGGACGCGCAGAATTGGCACTGGAATCATGAACTCGGGCGCGTGGAGTTCGGTGTCACCGGCTACAGGACGCCGCAGTGCTCCGCTTGCTTCATCAACTCAGTGAAGGATTCGCTCGACTCGATCCTTACGCTGGCGAAGACGGAGGGCATGCTCTTCAAGTGGGGAAGCGGCACGGGAACGAATCTGTCGCCCTTGCGTTCTTCGACCGAAGGCCTCAGCGGTGGCGGAACCGCCAGTGGCCCGCTCAGCTTCATGAAAGGCTTCGACGCCTTCGCTGGCGTCATCAAGTCGGGCGGCAAGACGCGTCGTGCGGCCAAGATGGTTATCCTGAACATCGACCATCCCGATATCGTCGACTTCATCGATTGCAAGGCGAAAGAAGAAGCCAAGGCGTGGTCGCTGGTGCAAGCCGGATACGACGGCTCTTCTCCCGACTCCGAAGCCTACAGCTCAATCTTTTTCCAGAACGCCAACAACAGTGTTCGCGTGACCGATGACTTCATGTATGCGGTTGTTCGTGACACTGACTTCTCGACGAAGTCGATTCGCGATGGCTCCGTGGTCAAGACCTACAAGGCGAAAGATCTGCTCAAGCAGATCGGCGAAGCCACCTGGCAGTGCGGCGACCCTGGCATGCAGTTCGACACCACCATCAACCGGTGGCACACATCGAAGAACACGGCTCGCATCAATGCCAGCAATCCTTGCAGCGAATACATGTTCCTTGATGATTCAGCCTGCAACCTTGCCAGCCTGAACCTGCTGAAGTTCGCTCCTAACGGTACTTTCGATGTGGAAACGTACCGGCACGCGGTCGACGTGCTTATCACCGCGCAGGAAATCCTGGTCGACAACGCCGGCTATCCGACAGAAATGATCGGCAAGAACTCGCACGATTACCGTCCGCTGGGCCTCGGCTTTGCAAACCTCGGTGCACTGCTGATGGCGGCGGGGTTGCCGTACGATTCCGACGCTGGACGCGACTATGCGGCCTGCGTAACGGCCATCATGTGCGGCCAAGCCTATTTGCAGTCGTCACGTATCGCCGAACTCTGCGAACCGCTGGCCCCTGCAACCGAGCCGACACAGAAGAATCTCTCCGAGACCAATCTCGGTTCAAACGTGATGCCGGGCGCTGCCTGCCCCGGCTGGTACATCAATCGCGAACCGTTCCTCGACGTGATCCGCATGCATCGCGCGTGCGTCAATAACATCAACAAGGCGAACGTTCCTACCCCAATCTACGAAGCCAGCAAGCAATGCTGGGACGAGGCGCTGGCTCACGGCGAGAAGCACGGCTACCGCAACAGCCAGGTCACGGTACTGGCACCCACGGGCACCATCGGTTTCATGATGGATTGCGACACCACCGGGGTTGAGCCTGACCTTGCGCTGGTGAAATACAAGAAGCTGGTCGGCGGCGGCATGATCAAGATCGTCAACAACACTGTGCCCACCGCGCTCTTCAAACTGGGCTATACCCACGAGCAGGCCGATGCCATCGTCAGCTACATCGATGCCACCGGAACCATCGAAGGCGCACCGAACGTGAAGGACGATCACCTAGCCGTCTTCGATTGTTCGTTCAAGCCTTCCAAGGGCACGCGATCGATTTCTTACATGGGGCACCTGCGCATGATGGCCGCAACCCAGCCCTTCATCTCGGGTGCGATCTCGAAGACCGTCAATCTTCCGAACGGCGCTTCCGTGGAAGACATCATGGAGGCCTATCTGCAGGCATGGAAGCTCGGCCTGAAGGCGGTGGCCATCTACCGCGACGGATGCAAGCAGTCGCAGCCTCTGTCGGCCGCCGGATCGGCCACTGCGCTTTCAAAGAAAGAAGAGGGGCAGCGGACAGGAGTGTCCGCTCCACAGGAGGAAGAGAACCTCAATGCGCCTCCGAGAGCAGTCCGCCACAAACTACAGGAAGAGCGCGCCTCTATCACGCATAAGTTCAACGTAGGCGGGCACGAAGGCTACATCACCGTTGGCCTCTATCCCGACGGGGAACCCGGCGAACTTTTCATCACCATGGCGAAAGAAGGCTCGACAGTCAGCGGTCTCATGGACAGCTTCGCCCTCGCCGTCTCGATCGCACTACAGCACGGCGTGCCACTGAAGCTGTTCTGCGAGAAGTTCGCGCACACGCGCTTCGAGCCCAGCGGCTGGACGAACAATCCGGAAATCGGCTTCGCCAAGTCGATCATGGACTACATCTTCCGCTGGCTGCAGGTGCGTTTCCTGACCGGCCAACAGCAGATGCTGTTCGAGAATCTGCGCCTGAAAGCAGGCGGAGCGCCGCACGCCGCTCCCTCTGCAGATGGTGTGGGCGACCTGCACGGATCGGCTGACACGCGCACCCCTGAATCTCGATCAGGATCGGTGCACGCTGCCGATGCGTTGTCAGCGATCGTCGATCTGGGCGATGCCCCCAGCTGCCACTACTGCGGCGCCATCATGACGCGCAACGGGTCGTGCTACCGCTGCATGTCGTGCGGATCGACGAGCGGCTGCAGCTAGGAAATCAAATCTCAGGTGTCAAAAGATGATGATGGCCCTCGCTTCGGCGAGGGCCTTTTTGTTCGTGCATTTCGGCACT
>Ga0307469_10000062_pt1 | contig 40119 bp, 35 predicted proteins | sample atmos_gasesAM2C__FD_203084 | JGI IMG/M metagenome (GOLD analysis project Ga0307469, IMG submission 203084) | Hardwood forest soil microbial communities from Morgan-Monroe State Forest, Indiana, United States - atmos_gasesAM2C_515 | ecosystem: Environmental > Terrestrial > Soil > Temperate... | reverse complement strand
GTCGTGACCGTGAAGACCGCAACGGGCTCGGCTGCCGCGCTGCCGAAGGCGGACCGCGGCTCCGTCGGCAAGCGCTTTTGGGCCTGGTTGAACAAGCGCCTGCCGGTCGATGAGTTCCTCGCCAGCCAGGTCACCGAGTACTACGCGCCGAAGAATTTCAATTTCTGGTACTACTTCGGATCGCTCGCGCTCGTAGTCCTGGTGCTGCAGCTCGTCACCGGCATCTTCCTCACCATGTTCTACAAGCCGGGCGAGGCCACCGCGTTCGACTCGGTGCAGTTCATCATGCGCGAGGTCGACTGGGGATGGCTCATCCGCTACCTGCACTCGAGCGGCGCCTCCTTCTTCTTCATCGTCGTGTACCTGCACATGTTCCGGGCCTTCCTCTACGGCTCGTACAAGCCGCCGCGTGAGCTCCTGTGGCTGCTCGGCATGCTGGTGTACCTCGCGCTCATGGCCGAGGCGTTCATGGGCTACGTGCTCCCCTGGGGCAACATGTCGTACTGGGGCGCACAGGTGATCGTCAACGTGTTCGGCACGATCCCCGGGATCGGGCCGGACCTGGTGCTATGGATCCGCGGCGACTACGGCATCGCCGATGCGACCCTCAGCCGCTTCTTCTCGCTGCACGTCGCGGCGATTCCACTCGCACTGCTGCTGCTCGTGGCGCTGCACCTGGTGGCGCTGCACCAGGTGGGCTCGAACAATCCCGACGGCATCGAGATCAAGGAGAAGGTGGGCGCGGACGGCCACCCGCTCGATGGCATCCCGTTTCATCCCTATTACACGGTGAAGGACTTCGTCGGCATCGCCGTCTTCCTGGTGGCGCTCGCGATCGTGGTGTTCTTCGTGCCGACGTTCGGGGGACTGTTCCTCGAGTCGCCGAACTTCGAGCCGGCCAATCCCATATCCACTCCCGCCGACATCACCCCGGTGTGGTACTTCACTCCTTATTACGCGATGCTGCGCGCGGTGCCCGACCAGAGGCTCGGGGCGCTGCTGCTGCTGCTGGCGATCATGGCGTTCCTGTTCCTGCCGTGGCTCGACCGCTCGCCGGTGAAGTCGATGCGCTACCGCGGCTGGATGTCGCGCTCGGCGCTGGCGATCTTCGTCGTCTCGTTCATCGGACTGGGCTATCTCGGCATGCAGCCGGCGCTCGGCATCTACGTGATCATCGCCCGCGTTCTGGCGGCGCTTTACTTCCTGTTCTTCCTGCTGATGCCGTTCTACACCAGCCTCGAGACGGTGAAGCCCGTGCCTGCAAGGGTGGTCTACCATGCGCACTGAGGCATTGCTCGCCGCGGTGTTGCTGGCGGTGGCAGGGTGCGTGCCGCAGCGGCTGCCGGCGGCGGAGCCGGAGGGCGCCGCAAAGTTCGGCGCCGACTGGGAGAGCTGGCGCGCCGACACCAACGTCGCCGACCTCGCATCCGTGCAGCGCGGCGCACGCAACTTCGTGAGCTACTGCCTCGGCTGCCACTCGCTGAAGTACGAGCGCTGGTCGCGGCTCGGTACGGACCTCAGGATCCCGGGGCAGCTGCTCGAGCAGGACCTGCTGCCACCCGGCGCCAGGGCGACCGACTACATCATGACCGGCATGCCGGCCGCCGACGCCAAGGACTGGTTCGGCAAGACGCCGCCGGACCTCTCGCTGATGGTGCGCGCGCGCGGCAGGGACTATATCTACCAGTTCCTCACGACCTTCTACGTCGATGCGACCAGCCCGACGGGCGCGAACAATCTGCGGCTGCCGACGACCGCCATGCCGGACGTGCTGTCGGAGCTCGAGGGGCTCAAGGGTGCGGTGTTCAACAAGGGTGGCTTCGATCACTTCGAGCCCGTGGCGCCAGGACGCATGAGCCTCGCCGAGTACGAGGGCTTCGTGCGCGATACCGTGAACTTCCTCGACTATGTCAGTGAGCCGACCCAGCTCGAGCGGCGCCAGCTCGGCGTGTGGGTCGTGCTGTTTCTGCTGGTGTTCAGCTGGCTGGCCTTGCTGGTGAAGCGCGAGTACTGGAAGGACGTGCACTGACCGCCAGTGCGGGGGGCGGGAGCCGGAGCGTGTCGAGCCGACGATCCATCATGACCTTGTTCTCCGCACCGGATGACCCCTGGAGTCACCGGACGCGCATCGTGCTGGCCGAGAAAGGCATCAGCATCGATGTCGTGAGCGTCGAGGCCGGGCGCTTTCCCGAGGACCTCCTCGACCTCAACCCTTATCACAGCGTGCCGACGCTGGTCGACCGCGACCTGGTGCTCTACGACTCACGCGTCATCATCGAGTACCTCGACGAGCGCTTTCCGCACCCGCCGCTCATGCCGGTCGACCCGCTGACGCGCGCGCAGTTCCGCCTGGCGCTGTACCGCATCGAGCGCGACTGGTACAGCGTCGCCAAGCAGATCGACGCCGAGCCCGACAAGAAGCAGGCGCTCAAGCTGAAGAAGATCCTGCGCGACACCATCCTGCAGAGCACCGAGCTCTTCAAGATCAAGCCGTTCTTCCTCTCAGACGAGTTCTCGCTGGTCGATGCGACCATCGCGCCGATACTGTGGCGGCTGCCGCACTACGAGATCGACCTGCCGCCGCAGGCGCAGCCGATCGAGAAGTACATGCAGCTGGTTTTCGCTCGGCCGGCGTTCCGCGAAGGTCTCACCGAGCGGGAGCAGGAGATGAGGCTGCTGCGCTAGGCCATGACCCAGGCATTACCCAAGCGGCCGTTCCTGCTGCGCGCGATGCATCAGTGGATCACCGAGTGCGGCCACACGCCGCACGTGATCGTCGATGCCCGCTACGAGGGCGCCGAGGTCCCGCGCGCCTACGTCAAGGACGGCAAGATCGTTCTCAACCTGAGCGAAGGCGCCACGCAGGACCTGCGGCTCGGCAACGAGGACGTGGAGTTCGACGCGCGCTTCGGGGGCAGAGCGCATCACGTCCGCTTCCCGGTGAGCGCGGTGCTCGGCGTCTACGCGAAGGAGACCGGCGAGGGCATGGTGTTCTCGAAGCAGGACCTCGGTCCCGAGCCGCCGAAGCGCCCGACGCCCGCGGAAGAGGGCGGCGGCAACCGCCGCCCGCAGCTGAAGGTCGTTAAATAAGAAAGAGTCGGCCTGTAAGCCGGGTTCTGTCGAGGGCAATCATTCCTCTGCGATCCACGTCGCCGTGGACCTCTAGCGGCCTACCCGGAAGCGCGCGCGGATCAGCGCTGCGTGCCGCCGTTTAAGGCGCACGCTGCTTCCCTATTTGGCCTTGCTCCAGGTGGGGTTTGCCGTGCCGTCGCGTGTTGCCACCGACGCGGTGCGCTCTTACCGCACCGTTTCACCCTTGCCGGTCCCGCGAGGGACTTGGGCGGTCTCACTCTCTGTTGCACTTTCCGTGGGCTCGCGCCCCCCAGGCGTTACCTGGCACCCGATCCGCCGGAGCCCGGACTTTCCTCCACCCCTTTGCCATTGCTGGCGCGAGAGCAGCGACTGCCCGGCCGACTCTGACCGGGCACGATAGGGCGGCGGAGTCGAAAGTCAACTCATCCATTGGAAAAAATCGCCTGCGGCGACTTTTTCGGACATCCGCTTCGGCGCAGCACCCTGCTAAGCAGGCTCTAATAAGGCCCGGGCGCCCTCCCAGAGCTCCTTCGCTACCTCGGCCGCGGGCCTCGCCCTGGCCTGCGCGGCCGACTGGCCGGCCCATGCCTGCAGTCCGTCGAGCGCGTTTCCCTTCAAGGCCCGGGCGCGCATGGGTGCCGTCAGGCCGCTTTGCACAGGGTAGGCCGCTGGCGCGGGCGCGCCGGGCGCGGTCGCGGCGCGAACATAGGCAGTCGCGATGCTGCGTCCCGGGCGTCCGGAGAAGACGCGGGAGATGAGCGTCTGCTCCGGGAGACTCGCGCCGATCGCGTCGGCCCACGCTGACGGCAGCCGCGCCTCCGGGCAACGCAGAAAGCCGGTGCCGACCTGCACGGCCGAGGCGCCGAGGATGAGAGCTGATGCGACCGCGCGCGGGTCGGCGATGCCGCCCGCCGCGATGACCGGCACGTCGACCGCATCGACGATCGCCGGCAGCAGGGCGGAGAGTCCGATGAGCTCGCGCTCGGCCCGCGAGGCGTCGAAGGCGCCTCGGTGTCCGCCGGCTTCCATCCCCTGAGCGACGACGGCATCCGCTCCGGCAGCCTCGGCGAGTCGTGCTTCGGTGACGGTCGTCGCAGTGGCGATCCAGCGAATTCCCCGCGCTTTCACTCGCTCGACGAACGCGGCCGGATACAGTCCCATGATCGAGGAGATGGCGGCGGGGCCGGCTTCGAGCAGCGCCTCGCACTGCGCCGTGAACTCCGGCCTCGTGTAGTCACCGGCTTCAGCGGGGACGTCCGGCCCCCAGCGCGCGAGGAAGGCGCGCATCGCGTCCTCGACCTCTTTGTCGCGCACCGGCGCGGGGTCCGGGATCCACAGGTTGATCTGGAAGGCGCCGTCGCGGCAGCCGCTGCGGAACTCGCCCGCCCACGCTGCGATCGCGGCGGGCTGCATCACGACCGCGCCGCAGGCTCCGAGCCCGCCGGCGCCCGCAACCGCGATCGAGAGCGAAGGCGGGCAGGCGCCCGCCATCGGTGCGAGCAGCACGGGGATCCTGGCCCCAAGGCTGGCGCCGAAGGCCTGTGCGCGGGCGATGGCGGGATGCGCTTTCCTCACGGCATTTCCTCGTCATCGGACCGTGGCTCCTGGCGCCCCGGGCCCGCGCGCGTCGCGAGCGCATAGGCTGCGGCGCGCGTGGCTCCGGTCAGCTGCGCGGCGGTGGCCGCCGCACGCCCGGGGGGCAGCTCCTTCAGGAGAATCTCCATCGTACGGCGAAGCTCCGCGCCATCGACCGCGGCAGACTCGGGAGCGGCTCCGTGCACGACCAGCGTCAGCTCGCCGCGCGCGAAATTCTCCTCGCGTGCGGCGCGCGCGCTGAGCTCGCCGAGCGTGCCGCGATAGATCGTCTCGTGCGCTTTCGTCAGCTCGCGCGCCACCACCGCCTGCCGTCCGGCGCCGAGCTCCGCCGCGAGATCGGCGAGCGCGGCCTCGATGCGGTGCGGCGCCTCGAAGAAGACCAGCGTGCGCGCCTCGTGCGCGAGACTCGCGAGCGCGGCGCGGCGCTCGGCGGCGCGGGCCGGGAGGAACCCCTCGAAGCAGAAGCGGTGGGTCGGCAGCCCCGCCACGGCGAGCGCGGCGGTAACGGCCGAGGGCCCGGGAATCGAGTGGACTGCAAACCCGGCCTGAGCCGCGCGGCTCACGAGCTCGAAGCCGGGATCCGAGAGGAGCGGCGTGCCCGCATCGCTCACCAGCGCGACGTCCTCACCTGCCGCGAGGCGCTCGAGGAGCTCCGGCACGCGCTGTGGCTCGTTGTGAGCGTGCAGGGAAAGGAGCGGAGTGCCGACGCCCATCGCCTGGAGCAGGGCGCGCGTGTGGCGCGTGTCCTCCGCGGCGATGACCGCGGCCCGCCCGAGCGCCTCGCGCGCGCGCGGGCTGAGGTCGGCGAGGTTGCCGATCGGTGTGGCAACGACGAGCAGAGTGCCGGGCGCCTTGACCATCTTTGACGTCCTCCTCGCCCTAAAGGGCGTGGATTCCTTCTGCAAGGCGACGACGTCCCGCCGCGAGATGGTTGCGCGCGGAGTTCACATCACGGTCGTGGACCATTGCGCACTCCTCACACGCCCACTCTCTTATTCCAAGGCCTGCGATACCTTGCGGGCCACAGCGTGCACCGCACGCTGAGCAGGTCTGGGTCGAAAATGCCTCATCGACCTCCTCGAACCACACGCCCGCGTCATCGCACTTGTACTGGAGCATGGTCCTAAACGCACTCCATCCGGCATCGAGCACCGACTTGGCCCGTCGGGTCTGCGCAAGGGCGGAGGCGTTCACGTTGCCGACGAAGATGGCTCCGTGCTCGCGCACGAGACCTGTGGAAAGCTTATGCAGGAAGTCCTTCCCGCGGTTCTTGATCTTGGCGTGTAGCGAGCGCACCCGGTCTTTCTTGCCCGCACGCTGAGCCGTGGCGACCGCGCCCTCCAAGCCCCGGTAGAACTGCTCGGCTTCGACCTTCTGCCCGGAGCTCATCGCCGCAAGCACTTTGAGCCCTAAGTCGATGCCGACCGCCATCGTGCCGATGGAATCGGCCCTCGCCCGACGCTCCTTTCTCACGGTGATATTGAGGTACCAGCGTCCGCGGGCATCCTCCGAGAAACACCCGGACCTGAGCTCATACTCCGAGAGCCCGTAGGAGTCCCAGAGCCCGATCGGGACGCCGGCGAAGTGCACCTGGCCGGCTCGGTAGACGATGGCGCTCTTCTTGAACGGCACCCAGCCCAGGGAGTAGTTCGCGCGGCCGGGGTTCGAGACCCTCCAGCGCAGCCGCGCGCGCTTCGCCTGGCGCCGCCGGCGGGCGTGCTCCTCGTTCACCGCCTGCACGGTCTGGGAGTGAAGCGGCAAGCCCTCCTTGGTTGCCCCGCGGGTGAACTCATGGAGGTCGTAGCCGGAGAGAAACCGCCCCTCGCGCTGGAGTACAGTGGCCGAAAGCTCGTTCACGTAGTTCCAGACGAAGTTCACCCATCGGGCCTGCTTGAGGAGCAAGCCAGCATGCCGGTCACGTACGCGCAGACGCAGCGTGCGTTCGAGGTAGTCTATATTTGTCTGCGCGCCCATCGTTCCAATTTACCCGTTAACGGCGGCGGCTCGCACCGCTCATTTCCGGGCATTTTTACGGAAACAGGCTCAGGATCATGGATTTCATACAGTACCGAGCCACTCTCCAAACTGGGTGTGCCTTAATTCTGCGCCGTGAAGGTCGGAGTTCTACGGCGCGACTGGATAGTCTCAACTCTCGTGGCGCACGGACCCGCGGCCTCTCGGGCGCAGGCGTCCCGCGTGCTAGCTGACCGTATGGCCCTTCGACAGTTAGCTCATCTGCTGAAGCGCTGCGCTGCGCTCGCGGCGGCGGTCGCGCTCTGCGGCTGCCCGAGCCTGACGACGGTGAGCCCGCCACCCTCGGCCGATCGGGCTGCGAGCCTCGAGCAATCGGGGGATCTGGCGGGAGCGGCGCGCGTCTACGAAGCGCTCGCCGCGCAGAACAGCGGCGCGAGCCGCAACGCCTACCTCCTGCGCGCGGCACACGACTTTCTGAGCGCGCACCGCGCCGACGAGGCGGCGAGGGTACTCACGGCCCTGGAGGGAACCCTCACTCCCGATCAGCAGACCGACCGGCGCCAGCTCGCGGCCGAGATTGCACGGGCCGGAGCCGGTACGGGGCGGCCGGAGGGGGCGCAGCCAGCCGCGCCCGGGCAGGCCGAGAATCTGCCGCACATCGCGCTCCTGCTGCCGGTCGCGGGCCGTAACTCAGCCGCGGCGGTGAGCGTGCGCGACGGCTTTCTCGCCGCCTACTTCCAGACGCCCGCGGCCAGCCGGTTGCGCGTGCGCATCTACGATACCGGCACGATGAGCGTCGCCGCGGCCCTGAGCCGCGCCACCGGCTCGGGCGCCGAGCTCATCGTGGGCCCGCTCACGCGCGAGGAAGTGATTGCCGCGGCGCAGGACCCCCAGGCGCGCCCGCCGCTGCTCGCGCTCAACTTCCTGCCGCCCGAGACGCCGGCGCCGGCGCGCTTCTACCAGTACGCCCTCTCGCCCGAGGACGAGGCGCGGCTCGTCGCGCGGCGCATCCTCGCCGATCATCACCGGCGCGGCATCGCGCTCGTGCCGGCGGGTGACTGGGGCACGCGCGTGCTGGCGGCCTTTCGCCAGGAGCTCGAGAGCGGTGGCGGCGAGCTCATCGCCTCCGCCAGCATCGACCCGAGCCGCACGGACTATTCCGAGGCCGTGACGCAGACGCTCGGCATCAGCGCGAGCCAGGCGCGCTATCGCCGGCTCGAGGGCGTTCTCGGCACCAAGCTGCAGTTCGAGCCGCGGCGCCGCGGGGACATCGGCTTCATCTTCTGTCCGGCGCCCGCCAACACCGAGCGGCTGCTGCGTCCGCAGCTGCGGTTTCACTTCGCCGGAGACATCCCGACCTACGCCACCTCCAGCGCGTTCGAGCCGGACGTGCGGGCCAACCAGGATCTCGACGGCCTGATGTTTCCCGATATGCCGTGGATGCTGGGCGGCAATCTCGCCGAAGCCGTACGCGCGGCGACGCGGGACGCCTGGCCCAACAGCGGCCTGCAGCGCAGCCGGCTGTTCGCCTTCGGCTTCGACGCTTATCGGCTCGCCCTGGCGCTGCGCAACACGCGCGGAGACGTGAACGTCGACGGACTCACCGGGCGCCTGAGCTTCGATCCCGAGCGCCGCATTCGCCGCGAGCTCGCGTGGGCACAGCTGCACGACGGAGAGCTGCGCGCGCTGCCCTGACCCGCGGGACCCACAGGCTCAGGACCTTCGGATGCTCACGCAGCGGCAGCAGATCGGCAGGCGCGCCGAGGATCTGGCGGCGGAATACCTGACCGCGCGCGGCTGCGAGATTCTGCAGCGCAACTACCGCCGTCGGCTCGGCGAGCTCGATCTCGTCGCACGCGAGGGCGGCGTGCTCGTCGTTGCGGAGGTGCGCACTCGCGCCAACGCGGGTTTTGGCTCCGCGGCCGCGAGCGTCGACTACCGCAAGCAGCGGCGCATCACGCGCGCGGCGCAGCAGCTCTTGCAGCAGCGAGCCGAGCTGGCGCGTTTTCCGGTGCGATTCGACGTGCTGGTGGTGAGCGATCTCAGCGGCCCGCGCCCTCAGATCGAGTGGATCCGCCATGCCTTCGAGGCGCGCGCGTGAGTCCTCACATACGCACCCAATTCACGCAACTTAGGTGACTGCCTGAGTTTGCTTCCGCGAGGCATCGCATGTGCCTCGCTCCGTCCAGGCCTCGGTCTTGTGAACCACTGTATAAGGTTCACTCCCCAAGCCGCTGATTGCTATGAATGAAATCTGGCCGGCCGAGGCCCAGGAGTGGCTTCGGATTCCCTTGTTTTCAACATAAGTCGTTGTGACTGCGACGAATTTCTCACTTTTTTCAATTGACATAGTTCACCCGCGATTCCTATAGTGGCAGCCGGTGGGAGAAAGTGGGGGTAGATGGGCGGCGCACTGCCGTACAGGTCATGTTTCGCGGTGCAACAAAGATCACCCTGGATGACAAGGGGCGGATGGTCATGCCCACCCGCTACCGCGATCAGATCGCGGGCCTCGCCCAGGGCCGACTGGTGGTCACCGTCGACCGGGACCAGTGCCTCCTCATTTATCCCTTGCCCGAGTGGGAACAGATCGAACGCAAGCTGATGAGTCTGCCGAGCCTCAATCCGACGGCCCGGCGGCTGCAGCGGCTGATGGTGGGCCATGCGACCGATCTGCCCCTCGATGGACACGGCAGGGTGTTGCTGCCGCTGGAGCTGCGCGAGTTCGCGAAGCTCGAGCGGCACGGGATGCTGATCGGCCAGGGGAACCGCTTCGAGCTGTGGGACGAGTCGCGATGGAACGAACGGCGCGACCTGTGGCTCAAGAGTGAAGAGGTGGCGACCGATCTGCCGTCCGAGCTCGAGTCGCTGTCGCTGTAAACCGGCCATGGGGCCGCGGTGAGTTGACGAGGGGCGGAAGCCGAGGCTCCCGCCCCGGGTGGTTTTGGGCCAATGGCGCGCGCCGCTTCTATGGGGGATGAGCACACACCGGTGCTTGCCGCGGAGGCGCTTGCGGGACTGGCCCTGGAAGCGGGCGGTTACTATGTCGATGCGACGTTCGGGCGCGGCGGCCACACGGCATTCATTCTCCAGGCCCTGGGTCGAGAGGGCAGCGTGCTCGCAATCGACCGCGATCCGCAGGCCATCGCGGCTGGAGCTAAGCGCTTTGCCGACGAAATGCGGCTTACGCTCGTGCACGCGTCGTTTGCCGATCTCGGCGCGCTCGTGCCGCTACACGCAGAAGGTCGTGCTTGCCGGGGCGTGCTCTTCGACCTCGGCGTGTCCTCGCCGCAGCTCGACGATGCGCGGCGCGGCTTCAGCTTCCGCGCGGACGGCCCGCTCGACATGCGCATGGACCCGACACGCGGCGAACCGGTCTCGGCCTGGCTCGCTCGGGCGAGCGTCGACGAGATACGCCAGGTGATCGCGAGCTTCGGCGAGGAGCGCTTCGCGCGCCGCGTCGCCCGCGCGATCGTCGAAGCGCGGAACGCCGCGCCCCTCACGCGCACGGGCCAGCTCGCCGAAGTGGTCGCGCACGCCGTGCGCACGCGCGAGCCCGGCAAGCATCCGGCGACGCGCACCTTCCAGGCCCTGCGCATGTTCATCAATGACGAGCTCGGACAGCTCGAGCGTGGCCTGCTCGGCGCGCTTGCGACGCTCGGCCCGGGCGGGCGGCTCGCGGTCATCACGTTCCACTCGCTCGAGGACCGGCTGGTAAAACGCTTCATGCAGCGCGAGTCGCAGCCCGACCCGGCGCTGGCTCGCCTGCCGGTGCTGCCGCCGCAGGCGCGGCCGGCGCTCAAGATCATCGGGCGCAAGACGCGCGCCGGGGACGCCGAGGTGAAGCGCAATCCACGCGCGCGCAGCGCGCTGCTGCGCGTGGCGGAGAAGGTCGCGTGAGGGAGCGCACCGTGCTCGTGATCGCGGTGCCGCTCCTGTGGCTCACGGTGCTCGCATCAAGCGCCGGCGCGATCTACTGCGAGCACCGTGCGCGCGAGCTGTTCATCCAGCTCGAGGCGCTCAACGCGCGCCGCGACAACCTGCAGATCGAGTGGGGCCAGCTGCAGCTCGAGCAGAGCGCCTGGTCGAGCCACGCGTTCGTCGAGCGCGTCGCGAGCACGCGCCTGCACATGGCGATGCCGGCGCCGCAGAGCATCGAGGTCGTCTCGCCATGAGGGCGGGCCGCGTCCGTGGCGATCCGGCGCCGCGCTCGTTCCGCTGGCGCGCGCACGTGCTGCTCGCGTGCCTGACGCTCGCCTGCGCGGCACTCTTGTGGCGCGCCGTCGACCTGCAGCTGGTCGACCACGGTTTTCTCGCGCGCCAGGGCGATGCGCGCTTCTCGCGCGTGCTGCAGATCGCCGCCCATCGCGGCACCATCACCGACCGTTACGGCGAGCCGCTGGCGGTGAGCACGCCGGTCGATTCGATCTGGGTGAACCCCGGGGAGCTGGCGCTCGCCGACGGGCAGATCCCGCGCCTGGCGGGCGCGCTCGGGCTCGACCGCCAGGAGCTCGCCCGGCGCGTCACCAGCAATCTCGATCGCGAGTTCCTCTATCTCGCGCGCGGCCGCCAGCCGGCCGAGGCCGCCGAGATCAAGGCGCTCGGAATTCCGGGCGTGTACACCTCGCGTGAGTATCGCCGCTACTACCCGGCGGGCGAGGTGACCGGCCACCTGCTCGGCTTCACCAACGTCGACGACGCCGGTCAGGAGGGGCTCGAGCTCGCCTTCGACCACTGGCTCGCCGGCGAGCCGGGCGCGAAGCGCGTCATCCAGGATCGCTACGGCCGCATTGTCGAGAACGTCGAGAGCATCCGGCCTGCGCGCCCCGGGCGGGACCTGGTGCTGTCGGTCGACCTGCGCATCCAGTACCTCGCCTATCGTGAGCTCAAGGCCGCGGTGCGCGAGCAGCGGGCGCGCGCCGGCTCGATCGTCGTGCTGGACGTCACGACCGGCGAAGTGCTCGCCATGGTGAACCAGCCCGCCTACAACCCCAACGACCGCGAGCAGATCCAGGCCGTCGACTACCGCAACCGCGCCGCCACCGACATCTTCGAGCCGGGCTCCTCGATCAAGCCGTTCTGGGTCGCCGCGGCCCTCGCCGCCGGCAAGTACGACTCGCGCAGCGTCATCGATACCTCGCCCGGGTTCTTCAAGGTCGGCGTGAAGATCTTCGAGGACGAGCACAACTTCGGACGCATCGACATTGCCACCGTGCTCGCCAAGAGCTCCAACGTCGGCATGGCCCACATCGCGCTCGCGCTCGCCCCGCAGCACGTGTGGACGACGTTGACGCATCTCGGCTTCGGCGAGGTCACGAGCAGCGGCTACCCGGGCGAGTCCGCGGGCCTCCTGCCGGCCTACTCGCAGTGGCGGCCGATCGGCATCGTCACCATGTCGCACGGCTATGGCCTCTCGGTGACCCCGCTGCAGCTCGCGCATGCCTACGCCACCGTCGGTTCGCTCGGCATCGCCCGCCCGGTGTCGTTCCTCGCGTCCGACGGGCTGGCCGGCGGCACACGCGTTCTCGAAGGCTCCGCCTGCCGTGAGCTCCTCGGCATGCTCGAGACCGTGGTCACCGCCGAAGGCACCGGCAAGCTCGCCGCGATTCCGGGCTATCGCGTCTCGGGCAAGACCGGCACCGCCTGGAAGGCGACCGCCGGCGGCTACTCGACCGATCGCTATATGGCGGTGTTCGGCGGCGTGGCTCCCGAGACCGCGCCAAGGCTCGCCGCGGTCGTCGTGATCGACGAGCCGAGCGCCGGCCAGCACATGGGCGGTCAGGTCTCGGCGCCGGTGTTCTCGCGCGTCGTGGGCGGAGCGCTGCGCCTGCTCGCGGTCGCGCCCGATCAACCCGTGCGGGCGCCGGAGGAGCTGCCCGCGAACGCCGCCCCCGACACGTTGCGCACGGCGGCCCTGCGATGAGCCCCACGGCCGACCCCGCCGTCGCCGCCCACCCGCTCGCCGAGCTCACCGCGGGGATGCTCACGGCGCCCGCGGGCCTCCTCGTGAGCGACGTGACGTCGGACAGCCGCGCGGTGACCCCGGGGGCGCTGTTCCTCGCCTGCCGCGGACGCACGCATCACGGCATGCGCTTCGCCGCCGAAGCCCTGCGCCGCGGCGCACGCGCCGTGCTGTACGAGCCGGACGGCATGGAGGCGGACGGCCTTCCCGAGCCGCCTCCCGGCACCTTCGTCGCCGGGCTCGCAAACCTGAGCGCGCACGCCGGGGTGATCGCAGACCGGTTCTTCGGCTCCCCGACTGCCGCGCTCACCGTGGCCGGCATCACCGGCACCAACGGCAAGACCACCTGCGCATGGTTGCTGGCGCAGGCGCTCGAGGCGGCGGGTAAGCCCGCGGCCTACATGGGGACGCTCGGCTTCGGCCGCCCGCCACGGCTGACGCCCACCGTGCACACCACCCCCGATGCTGTCAGCGTGCAGCGCCAGCTCGCTGCGCTGCGCGCGCTCGGCGCCGAGTGCGTGAGCATGGAGGTCTCGAGCCACGCGCTCGATCAGGGGCGGGTGAACGGCGCGCGCTTCAACACCGCCGCCTTCACCAACCTCACCCGCGACCACCTCGACTACCACGGCACCATGGAGAGCTACGGCGCGGCCAAGGCGCGCCTGTTCCGCGTCGCCGGCCTCGCTCACCGGGTGATCAACATCGACGATCCGTTCGGTGCAGCTCTCGCCGCCGAGCCCGCGCCCGCGCAGCTCACCGTGACCACGCGCGCCGCGCATGGCGCGCCTGCCGGCGCGGCGCGCTTCGTGCGCGCCGTGCGGGCGCAGCCCGAGCCGACGGGTCTCACCATCAACATCGAATCGAGCTGGGGCAACGCCGAGCTCGGCGTACGCCTCATGGGCGAGTTCAACGTCGACAACTCCCTCACCGTGCTCGCGGTGCTGCTCGCCTTCGGTGTCCCGCTCGCCGCGGCGGTACGCGCGCTGTCGCGCTGCCGGGCGGCGAGCGGCCGCATGGAGATGTTCGGCGGGCGCGGCCTGACGCCGCTCGCGATCGTCGACTACGCCCACACCCCCGATGCACTCGAGAAGGCGCTGCGCGCCGCGCGACTGCACTGCCGCGGGCAGCTGCGGGTGGTGTTCGGCTGCGGCGGGGACCGCGACGCGGGCAAGCGGCCGCTGATGGGGCGCATCGCCGCCGAGCTCGCCGACGATCTCATCGTGACCGATGACAACCCGCGCACCGAGGACCCGGCGCGCATCGTCGCCGACATACTCGCAGGGGTAGACCGGCACACGCCGCTCGTGGTCGAGCACGACCGCGCGCTCGCGATCCGCCTGAGCCTGGTCCGCAGCGTCCCCGACGACGTGGTGCTGATCGCCGGCAAGGGCCACGAGGACTACCAGATCCTCGGCACCGAGCGCCGCCCGTTCCGTGACCAGGCGGTGGTCATGGACGCTCTCAGAGAGGCGGGCACGTGAGGCGCACGCTCGGGGAGTTCGCGCGCCTCGCCGGCGGCCGCCTCGCCGGCGCCGATCGCGCCTATACCCACGTGGTGAGCGACACGCGCGCGCTCGAGGCCGGGGAGCTCTTCATCGCGCTGCGCGGACCTAACTTCGACGGCAACAAATTCGTGGCGGCCGCGGCCGCGGCCGGCGCCGCCGGCGCCCTGGTGGAGCAGGAGCAGCCGGTGGCGCTCGCGCAGATCGTCGTGCCCGATACCCAGGCCGCGCTCGAGCGCGCCGGCCGTGCCTGGCGCGCGCGGTTCGCCGGCGCCCTGGTCGGCGTCGCCGGCAGCAACGGCAAGACCACCGCCAAGGAGATGACCGCGGCGATCCTCTCCGAGGCCGGCCCGTGTCTCGCCACCCGCGGCAACCTGAACAACCACATCGGCGTGCCGCTGACGCTGCTGCGCCTCACCGGCGCCGAGCGCTTCGCCGTGATCGAGATGGGCGCCAATCGCGCCGGCGAGGTCGCGCATCTGGTCGACGTGGCGCGCCCGACCGTCGGTCTCATCACCAACGCCGGCGCCGAGCACCTCGAAGGCTTCGGCAGCCTCGAGGGCGTGGCACGCGCCGAGGGCGAGATGGTCGCCGGACTCACGCCCTCGGCCACCGCGGTCATCAACGCCGACGATGCCTACGCTGCGATGTGGCGCGGCTCGACGCGCGCGCGCGTCGTCACCTTCGGCACACGTGAGCCCGCGGATTTCTCCGCGAGCGAGGTCGCGGCCGCAGTGGGAGCGGAGGGCTTCACCACCCGCTTCCGCCTCACCGCGCCGAGCGGCGCCGCCGCGATCCGCCTGAACCTCGGCGGCGCCCACAACGTCGCCAACGCGCTCGCCGCCGCGGCCGCCGCGGCCAGCGCGGGCGCCGGGCTCGAGCACATCGTCCGCGGGCTCGCGGCGGTACGGGCGGCTCCCGGCCGGCTGCAATTCCGGCGCGCGGCAGGCGGCGGCTGGCTCATCGACGATTCCTACAATGCCAATCCGAGCTCGGTGCGCGCCGCCATCGAGCTGCTCGCCACGCTCCCCGGCCGCCGCTGGCTGGTGCTCGGCGACATGGCCGAGCTCGGCGCCTTCGCGCTGGACGAGCACGTGCGGATGGGTGAGTTCGCGCGCAGCGCGGGCCTCGAGCGGCTTTATGCGACCGGGCCGCTCGCGGCACGCGCGGCCCAGGCCTTCGGCGCCGGCGGCGAGTCCTTCGCCGACGTGGCGGCGCTCACCCACGCGCTGCGTGCCGCGCTCGGTGGCGCGGCGGACGACGTACGCATGCTCGTCAAGGGCTCGCGCTTCAATCGCCTCGAGCGCGTGGTCGAGGCCGTGGCGGGCGATGCCCTTCCCGACAGAGGCGGGCACTGATGCTCTACTGGCTCACACAGCAGTTCGGTCACGTCCCGGGCGCGCATGTCTTCCAGTACCTGACCTTCCGCGCGATTCTGGCGACCGTCTCGGCGCTCGGGCTGTCGCTCGTCGTCGGTCCGCCCCTCATCGCCGGGCTGGTGCGCGGGCAGGTCGGCCAGGTGGTGCGGGACGATGGCCCGCCAACACACCTCCTCAAGGCCGGCACCCCGACCATGGGCGGCACGCTGGTCCTCATCACGACGCTGGTGAGCACGCTCCTGTGGGCGGAGCCTTCCAACCGCCTGGTGTGGACGGTGCTCGCGGTCACCTTCGCCTTCGGCCTGATCGGGTTCTACGACGATTACCTCAAGCTCGTGGTGCGCAACCCCAAGGGGCTCGTGCCGCGCTGGAAGTACTTCTGGCAGTCGGTCGCGGGCCTCGCGACCGCGGCGGCTCTCTACTACACCGCGGCGGAGCCCGCCGAGACGACGCTGTTCCTGCCATTCCTCAAGACCTTCCACACGCCGCTCACCGCCTTCGGCTTCATCCTGCTCGCCTATCTCATGATCGTCGGCATGAGCAACGCGGTGAACCTGACCGACGGCCTCGACGGGCTCGCCATCATGCCGGCGGCGCTCGTGATCTCGGCGCTCGGCATCTTTGCCTACGCGAGCGGCAATGCGGTGTTCGCCCACTACCTGCAGATTCCCGAGATCCGCGGCGCGGGCGAGCTGCTGGTGTTCTGCGCCTCGCTCGCCGGCGCCGGACTCGGGTTCCTGTGGTTCAACTCCTACCCGGCGCAGGTCTTCATGGGCGACGTGGGGGCACTCGCGATTGGCGCTGCGATCGGCGTGCTCGCGGTGATCGTGAGGCAGGAGCTGGTGGTGCTGTGGATGAGCGGTGTGTTCGTGCTCGAGACCGCGTCCGTGATCCTGCAGGTGGCCTCCTTCAAGCTGACGGGAAAGCGCCTGTTCCGCATGGCGCCGATCCATCATCACTTCGAGCTCAAGGGCTGGGCGGAGCCGAAGGTGATCGTGCGCTTCTGGATCATCTCGCTGCTGCTGGTGCTCTCGGGGCTGGCGACGCTGAAGCTGCGATGACGAAGCGCACCGACAAACGCCCCTATGCCGTGATCGTGGGCCTCGGGCGCACCGGGCTGTCCGCGGCGCGCTACCTGCGCGCTCAGGGCTGGCGCCTGGCGGTCACCGACACCCGCAGCTCACCGCCCGAGCTTGCCGGCCTCACGGCGCTCGACGCCGGCATCCCGGTGCGACTGGGCGCGCTCGATGCGACGCTCCTCGATGAGGCGCTGTGCGTCGTCGCCTCCCCGGGAATCCCGCTCAGCTCGCCGTTCTTCGACGAGGCGCGCTCGCGCGGCCTCGAGATCGTCGGCGACATCGAGCTCTTTGCGCGCGCGGCGGACGCGCCGGTGGCCGGCATCACCGGCACCAACGGCAAGAGCACGGTGACGACGCTGCTGGCCCGCATGGCGCAGCGCGCCGGGCTCAGCGTTCGCGCCGGGGGAAACCTGGGCGAGCCCGCGCTCGAGCTGCTGTCTCCCGGCACGGCGCTCTACGTGCTCGAGCTCTCGAGCTTCCAGCTCGAGACCACCACCCGCCTCGCATGCCGCGCCGCCACGGTGCTCAACGTCACCGCCGATCACCTCGACCGCTACGCCTCGATCGGCGAGTACGCCGCGGCCAAGGCGCGCATCTTCGCGCGCTGCGACACCGCGGTCGTCAACCTCGACGATCCTCTCGTCATGGCGATGCCGAGGGCGGCGCGCCGCGTCTTGAGCTTCTCGCTGCGCGCGGCGGTGGGCGCCGACTACGCGGTGGCGATGCACGAGGGCGGCTGGTGGCTGACGCGCGCCGCGACCCCGCTCCTGCCGGTGGCGCGCATGAAGATCAAGGGACTGCACAACGCCGCCAACGCCCTCGCCGCGCTCGCGCTCGGCGAGGCGCTCGAGCTGCCGCTCGAGGCGATGCTGAAGGAGCTCGAGGAATTCGCAGGCCTCGCGCACCGCTCGCAGTGGGTGGCCGAGGTGCGCGGCGTCACCTACATCAACGATTCCAAGGGCACCAACGTCGGCGCGACGCTCGCCGCGGTCGGCGGGATGGCGGGGCCGCTCATCATGATCGCCGGCGGCGACGGCAAGAACCAGGACTTCGCGCCGCTCGCCGCCGCCTTTCGCGGCAAGGTGCGCCACGCGGTGCTCATCGGGCGCGATGCCGGGCGGATCGAGCGGGCGCTCGCGGGCGTGTGCACGCTCGAGACCGCGGCGACCCTCCCGGAGGCGGTGCGCGCCGCGGCGCGCGCCGCGCAACCCGGCGACACGGTGCTGCTGTCTCCGGCCTGCGCGAGCCTCGACATGTTCCGCGACTACACCCAGCGCGGCGCGGTGTTCATGCAGGCCGTCGGGGAGCTCGCGGCATGAGCGCGGTGGTGCGCGAGCCGCTCATGGGCTTCGCCCGCTCGGCGCACGCGCGCAGCGGCGTGCATCTCGATGCCGTCACCGTCGCCGTGACGCTCGCCCTCACGCTGCTCGGCCTCATCATGGTGACCTCCGCCTCGGTCTCGGTCGCCAGCCAGGAGACCGGACAGGCCTTCTACTACCTCGAGCGACAGCTGGCGCTGGTGGGGGTGGGGGCGGCGTGCGCGGCTTTCGTCTTCTCGCTGCGCACCGAGTGGCTCGAGCGCGCCTCGGCGCCGCTGCTCGCCGTCGCGTTCGTGCTGCTGCTGCTCGTGCTGGTGCCGGGCCTCGGGCACGCGGTGAACGGCAGCCGGCGCTGGCTGCATTTCGCGGCCGTCAACTTCCAGGTCTCGGAGCTCGCGCGGGTGCTGGTGCTGGTGTATGTCGCGAGCTACGCAGTGAGGCGCGAGGAGCAGCTGCGCACGAGCTTCACGGGGCTCGCGAAGCCGCTGGCGCTGCTCGCCCTCGCCGCGGCGCTGCTGCTGGTCGAGCCCGACTTCGGCGCCGCCACCGTGCTGTTCGCCGCCGGCTTCGGCCTGCTGTTTCTCGCCGGCGCGAAGCTGCGCTACGTGCTCGCCATGATGGCGCTCGCCGCGGGCGGTTTCGCGCTGCTCGCCCTCGGCTCGAGCTATCGCCTCCGCCGCCTCACCACCTTCCTCGATCCCTGGGCCGACCCGTACCACAGCGGTTTCCAGCTCACGCAGTCGCTGATCGCCATCGGCCGCGGCCAGTGGCTCGGCGTCGGTCTCGGCGAGAGCGTGCAGAAGCTGTTCTATCTGCCCGAGGCGCACACCGACTTCCTGTTCGCCGTGCTCGCCGAGGAGCTCGGACTCATCGGCGTGGTGCTGACGCTCGCGCTCTTCCTCATCCTCATCTGGCGCGCCTTCCACATCGCGCGGCTCGCCTCCGATGCGGGCCTCAAGTTCCCCGCATACCTCGCGGCCGGTTTCGGGCTCTGGGTCGGCATCCAGACCTTCATCAACATCGGCGTCAACATGGGAGTCCTCCCGACCAAGGGCCTGACGCTGCCGCTGATGAGCTACGGGCGCTCGAGCCTGGTGGTGACGCTCGCCTGGGTGGGGCTGCTGCTGCGGGTCTACCACGAGGCGATGCTCGAGGGGCGCGGCTCGGCCACGGTCCGCTCGCCCGGCGGGCACCGGGAGGGCCTGTGGTGAGCCGCCCGATCCTCATCATGGCGGGCGGCACGGGCGGGCACGTGTTTCCGGCGCTGGCGCTGGCGCGCCTGCTGCGCGAGCGGGCGTTCGAGGTCGTGTGGCTCGGCACCGAGCGCGGGCTCGAGGCGCGGCTCATTCCGGCCGAGGGCATTCCCCTCGAGCGGCTGTCGGTTGCGGGGCTGCGCGGCAAGGGCATGCTCGCCTGGCTCGCCGCCCCGTTGCGCCTGACGGTGGCGCTGGTGCAGGCGCTCAGGATCATGCGGCGCCACCAGCCCCTGGTCGTCGTCGGCCTCGGCGGCTTCGTCACCGGCCCCGGCGGGATCGCCGCCTGGCTGACGCGCCGTCCGCTCGTCATCCACGAGCAGAACGCCGTCGCCGGCTTCACCAACCGGATCCTCGCGCACCTCGCGCGCGTCGTGCTCGAGGCGTTTCCCGACAGCTTCGGGCGCGACGTGCACGCCCGCCTGATCGGCAACCCGGTGCGGCGCGACATCAGCGCCGTACCCGCGCCGCACGAGAGATTCGCGGGCCGTTCGGGGCCGATTCGATTGCTCGTGTTCGGCGGCAGCCAGGGGGCGGCGCGCCTCAATGCGGTCGTGCCCTTCGCGCTCGCGCGCCTCGGCGGCAGGATCGCGTTCGACGTGCGCCACCAGGCCGGCGAGCGCTGGCTGGAGGAGGGCCGCGCGAGCTACGCGCGCGCCGCCGTGCGCGCCGACGTGCGCCCCTTCATCGAGGACATGGCCGAGGCCTACGGCTGGGCGGACCTGGTCATCTGCCGCGCCGGAGCGCTCACGGTCTCCGAGCTCGCCGCGGTCGGCATCGGCGCGGTGCTGGTGCCGTTTCCGGGAGCCGTGGACGATCACCAGGCCAGCAACGCGCAGTACCTGGTGCGCGAGAGCGCCGCGGTCGTGATCGCCGATCGCGAGCTCACCGCCGAGCGGCTCGCCGGCGAGCTCGAGCGGCTGTGCGCCGGGCGCGGCCGGCTCCTCGCCATGGCCGAGCGCGCCCGGCAGCTCGCCACGCCGCGCGCGGCCGAGGAGCTCGCCGAGTCGTGCCTGGCGCTCGCAGGCAGAGCGGCGTGATGAAGGAGCGCCGCACCACACTCGAGCGCCCCGCCACCGAGCGGCGGGTGCATCCCGACCGGCGCGACCGCATGCGCCGCATCAACACCATTCACTTCGTCGGCATCGGCGGCAGCGGCATGAGCGGCATCGCCGAGGTGCTGCTGTCACTCGGCTACGCGGTGCAGGGGTCCGACGCGCGCGCCGGCGGCGTGACCGAGCGGCTCGGCTCGCTCGGGGCGCGCATCACCGTCGGACACGCCGCGGCGAACATCGAGGGGGCCGACGTCGTGGTGGCATCGAGCGCCGTGCCCCGCGGCAACCCGGAAGTCCAGGCGGCGCTCGAGCGGCGCATCCCGGTGGTCTCGCGCGCGCAGATGCTCGGCGAGCTGATGCGCTTCCGCTATTCGATCGCGGTCGCCGGCACCCACGGCAAGACCACCACCACGAGCCTGCTGGCCAGCATTCTCACCGCCGGCGGCGAGGACCCGACCTTCGTCATCGGCGGCAGATTGAAGAGCGCCGCGAGCGGCGCGCAGCTCGGCGCCGGCCGCTACCTGGTCGCCGAAGCCGACGAGAGCGACGCCTCGTTCACTCACCTGCAGCCGCTGATCGCGGTCGTGACCAACATCGACAACGATCACCTCATCACGCACGGCGGCGACTTCGGCCTCCTCAAGCAGAGCTTCGTCGACTTCCTGCACAACCTGCCGTTCTACGGCCTCGCGGTGCTCGGCGTGGACGACCCCGAGGTGCGCAGCATCGTGGGCGAGGTGAGCCGCCCGATCCTCTCCTATGGGCTCGATGCGGGCGCGGACGTGCGCGGGGTCAACGTGCGGCACGCGGGCCTCAGGACCCGTTTCGAGGTCGCGCGCGCCGGCCGTGCGCCGCTCAGCGTGACGCTGAACCTCCCCGGCACCCACAACGTGCGCAACGCGCTCGCGGCGATCGCCGTGGCCACCGAGCTCGACATCGACGATGCGGCGCTGCTGCGCGCGCTCGAGGGCTTCCAGGGGGTCGACCGCCGCCTGCAGCACATCGCCGATGCCGAGACCGCCCTGGGGCCCGTGACGATCATCGATGACTACGGACACCACCCGACCGAGGTGGCGGCGACGCTGGAAGCGGTGCGCCAGGGCTACCCGGGCAAGCGCATCGTGCTCGCGTTCCAGCCGCACCGTTATACCCGCACCCGCGATCTCATCGACGACTTCGGCAAGGTGCTGAGCCTCGCCGACGTGCTGCTGGTGACCGAGGTGTACGCGGCGGGGGAGGCGGCGATACCCGGCGCCGACGGCCGCGCCATCTGCCGCGCGGTGCGGGGCCGCGGGCAGATCGAGCCGCTGTTCGTCGAGAAGGTCGAGGAGTTGCCCGAAGCGCTGCGCGGTCTTCTGAAGGGAGGCGACGTCATTCTCGCGATGGGCGCGGGCAGCATCAGCGCCGTCGCGCACCGGCTGCCCGCGGCGCTCGCCATGCTCCTGCCGCCGCGAGGTGCCTCATGACCCTCGCCGTGGCCGCGGATTTCGACGCTCGCGTGCGCCGCGGCGAGCCGCTCAGCCGGCATACCTCCTGGCACGTGGGCGGGCCCGCCGAAGTGTTCTTCAACCCGCGGGATCGCGCGGATCTCGCGGCGTTCCTGCGCGGCCTTCCCGAGGGCGTCGCGATCTGCTGGATCGGGCTCGGCAGCAACCTGCTGGTGCGCGACGGCGGATTCCCGGGCGTCGTCGTCTCGACGCACGGCACGCTCGACTCGCTCGAGCGCCTCTCGGAGACCACGGTGCGCGCCGGGGCGGGCGTCGCCTGCGCGCGCGTCGCGCGGCAATGCATCAAGTGGGGCCAGGGGCCTGCGGAGTTCTTCGCGGGGATTCCGGGGACCCTGGGCGGCGCGCTCGCCATGAACGCCGGCGCCTTCGGCGGCGAGACCTGGAGGCACGTCGTGAGCGTCGAGACCATCGACCGCCACGGCAAGGAGCACGTGCGGCAGGCGGGCGAGTACCAGGTCGGCTACCGCACCGTCACCGCGCCCGCGCCCGAGGAGTGGTTCCTCGGCGCCACGCTCGCGTTCGAGCGCCGCCCGGGCGCACACGCGGACGAAGTGCGCTCGCTGCTCGCGCGGCGCAAGGAATCGCAGCCGATCGGGGAGTGGAGCTGCGGCTCGGTGTTCACCAACCCGCCGGGCGATCACGCCGCGCGCCTCATCGAGGCCGCCGGCCTCAAGGGCTTTCGCATCGGCGACGCGTCGGTGTCGCAGAAGCACGCGAATTTCTTCATAAACCACGGCACGGCGCGCGCCGCCGACCTCGAGCGCCTCATCGAGCACGTGCGCTCGACCGTCGAGCGTGTGCACGGCGTGTCGCTGCACCCCGAGGTGCGCATCGTAGGAGTGCCGTAAGCCATGCGCCTCATTTACCAACCCGCGCAACTCAAGCGCGTGACCGACCCGAAGGACTTCGGCCACGTGGCCGTCATGCTCGGCGGCGACTCGAGCGAGCGCGAGATCTCACTCCTGACCGGCAACGCGGTGCTCGAGGCCCTGAAGCGCCGCGGCGTCGACGCCCATGCCTTCGACCCGCGCGACGTCGCGCTCGCCGAGCTCGGCAAGCAGCGCTTCGCCCGGGTGTGGATAGCGCTGCACGGCCCCGGCGGCGAGGACGGAACGCTGCAAGGCGCGCTCGAGTACCTCGGCGTCCCCTACACCGGGAGCGGCGTCATGGGCTCGGCCATCGGCATGGACAAGCTGCGCACCAAGCGCCTGGCCTTGAGCAACGGCGTACCGACGGCGGATTTCGTGGTGCTGCGCGGCGCGCAGGACTTCGAGCCGGCGCTCGAGCGATTGAAGCTGCCGCTCATCGTCAAGCCCGCGACGCAGGGCTCGAGCGTCGGCATGACCAAGGTGGACCGGGCCGAGGATCTCCCGGCCGCCTTCGCCGCCGCCGCCGGTCTCGAGGCGGTCGTGTTCGCCGAGCCCTGGATCACGGGCGGGGAGTACACGGTCGCGATCCTGCAGGGTGCGGCGCTGCCCTCGATCCGCATCGAGACGCCGCGCACTTTCTACGACTACGAGGCGAAATACTTCCGCGACGATACCCGCTACTTCTGCCCCTCGGGCCTCTCGGGCCCCGCGGAGGCGCACCTGGCGAGCCTCGCGCTCGCCGCGTTCGAGGCGGCGGGCGCCTCGGGCTGGGGACGGGCGGATTTCATGATGGACGACACCGGCCGGCCGCTGCTCCTCGAGATCAACACCATCCCGGGCATGACGAGCCACAGCCTCGTGCCGATGGCGGCCCGCGCGGTCGGCATCGACTTCGACGAGCTCGCGTGGCGCGTGCTCGAGACCAGCTTCACCCGCCAGGCGGCGCCGTGCTGAGACGCACCCGCAACCGCCGCAAGCCCACTGGGCGCTCGCTGAAGCTGCCGGCGATCCGCTGGCGGCGGCTCGGCACGGTGCTCGGGGCGCTCGCGGCGCTCGGCGCGGCCGCCGCCGCGCTCGCCATGGCGCTCGACAGGCAAGTCCGCTCGGTGTCGGTCGCCGGGAGCTTCCAGCGGGTCTCGCCGGGCGAAGTCGAGCGCGTCGTGAAAGCGGAGCTCCACGGCGTGGGACTGCTGTCGGTGGATCTCGCGGCCATGCGGCGCGCGATCCACACGCTCCCGTGGGTGGACGCGGTGAGCGTGCAGCGCGCCTGGCCGCGCGGACTCAACGTGCTCGTCATCGAGCAGACCGCCGCCGCCCGCTGGGGCGACGCGGGCCTCATCAACACCCGCGGCGAGCTGTTCGCGGCGGACCCACGCCACATTCCGCCCGAGCTCGCCCAGCTGTCCGGTCCCCCCGACGAGGAGCCGGCGGTGGCGCAGCGCTATCTCGCCGCGTCCGGGCGGCTGACTGCGGCCGGACTGCGGATGACGGCGCTGCGGCTCGATGCGCGCGGCGCCTGGGAGTTCGATCTCTCCAACGGCGTCACCGTGCGCTTAGGGAGGCGCCAGGTGGACGAGCGCTTCGAGAAATTCATGGGCACCGCGCTGAAGCTCGTCACCGAGCGCGGCGAGGAAATCTCCTACGTCGACATGCGTTACACAAACGGGTTTGCCATCGGCTGGCGCGGCAGCAGCGCGGGCCACGCCGCTGGCAGGGAAGGTGGCCGCAATGCTTAAGCGCTCGGAACGAAACCTGATCGTCGGGCTCGACATCGGCACCTCCAAGGTGGTGTCGCTGGTCGGCGAAGTGGGCGCCGACGGCGCGATCGAGCTGCTCGGTATCGGCTCGCAGCCCTCGCGCGGGCTGAAGAAGGGTGTGGTGGTCAACATCGAGTCCACCGTGCAGTCGATCCAGCGAGCGGTCGAGGAGGCCGAGCTCATGGCGGGCTGCGAGATCCACTCGGTGTTCGCCGGTATCGCCGGCAGCCACGTGCGGAGCCTGAACTCCCACGGCGTCGTCGGCGTGCGCGACAAGGAGGTGTCGCATGGCGACGTCGATCACGTGATCGACGCCGCCAAGGCGGTCGCCATCCCCGCCGACCAGAAGATCCTGCACGTGCTGCCGCAGGAGTTCATCGTCGACGGCCAGGAAGGCATCCGCGACCCGATCGGCATGTCGGGGGTGCGGCTCGAGGCCAAGGTGCACATCGTCACCGGGGCCGACTCGGCCGCGCAGAACATCGAGAAGTGCATCCAGCGCTGCGGGCTGGACGTCGACGACGTGGTGCTCGAGCAGCTGGCCTCCAGCTTCGCGGTGCTGACCGAGGACGAGAAGGAGCTCGGCGTGTGCCTGGTCGACATCGGCGGCGGCACCAGCGACCTCGCGGTGTTCTCCAACGGCGCGATCCGTCACACGGCCGTGATCCCCATCGCCGGCGACCAGGTCACCAACGACATCGCGGTGTCGATGCGCACGCCGACCCAGTACGCCGAGGACATCAAGATCCGCTACGCCTGCGCGCTCTCGCAGCTCGCCAATCCCGACGAGAGCATCGAGGTGCCGAGCGTGGGCGAGCGCCCGTCGCGGCGCCTCGCCCGGCAGACGCTCGCCGAGATCGTCGAGCCGCGCTACGAGGAGCTCTTCGGCCTGGTGCGCGAGGAGCTGCGGCGCTCGGGCTTCGAGGAGGTCATCGCCGCAGGGATCGTGCTCACCGGTGGCAGCTCCAAGATGGAGGGCGCGATCGAGCTCGCCGAGGAAGTGTTCCACGTGCCGGTGCGCCTGGGGGTCCCGCAGGCGCTCGCCGGCCTCACCGACGTGGTGCGCAATCCCATCTTCTCCACCGGCGTGGGCCTGCTGCTCTACGCCCGCGACAACGTGATGCCCGCGCGCCGCGGGCACGCGCTCGGCGCCAACGGCAAGTCGGCGCTCGAGCGCATGCGTTCCTGGTTCCAGGGGAATTTCTGAAGCTGACAGACGCGACAACGAAGACTCAACCAACCTGCTTTATTCGTGTAAGGAGCGACAACAATGTTTGAATTAATGGACGCATACAGCCAGAGCGCCGTCATCAAGGTGATCGGCGTCGGGGGCGGCGGCGGCAACGCCGTGGCGCACATGATCACCGCCGGCATCGACGGGGTGGACTTCATGTGCATCAACACGGATGCGCAGGCCCTGAAGCACGCCAAGGTGAAGACGGCCCTGCAGATCGGCTGCAACATCACCAAGGGTCTGGGCGCCGGCGCCGACCCCGAGGTCGGCCGTCAGGCGGCCATGGAGGATCGCGACCGTATCGTCGAGCTGATCGAGGGCTGCGACATGCTGTTCATCACCGCCGGCATGGGCGGCGGCACCGGCACCGGGGCGGCGCCGGTCGTGGCGCAGGTGGCGAAAGAGCTCGGCATCCTCACCGTTGCGGTCGTGACCCGGCCGTTCGAGATGGAAGGCAACAAGCGCGCCTGCGTCGCCGACACCGGCATCGCGGAGCTCTCCAAGTACTGCGACTCGCTCATTACGATTCCCAACCAGAAGCTGCTGACGGTGCTGGGACCGCAGACGACCCTGCTCGATGCCTTCAAGGCGGCCAACCAGGTGCTGCAGGGCGCGGTGCAGGGCATCGCCGAGCTCATCACCCGACCGGGACTCATCAACGTCGACTTCGCCGACGTGCGCACCGTCATGGCCGAGACCGGCATGGCGATGATGGGATCGGGGGTGGCGAGCGGCGAAGGCCGGGCGCGCGCGGCGGCCGAGAGCGCCGTGTCCTCACCGCTCCTCGAGGACATCAACCTGGCCGGCGCCCACGGGATTCTGGTGAATGTAACCGCCGGAATGGATCTCTCCATTGGGGAATTCCAGGAGGTGGGGCAGATCGTGAAACAATTCGCCTCCGAGGACGCGACGGTCGTGGTGGGCACGGTGATCGATCCGGAGCTCACCAACCAGGTGCGGGTGACGGTCGTGGCGACCGGGCTCGGCCGGCCGGCTGCCGCAGCGCGGCCGACGCAGCGTGAGGTGCTGGTCGCCCGCGACACCCGAGACGCCCGCGGCGAGCCGCCGGTGCGTGTGGTGCGCCGCGCGCCGCTGTCGAGCAGTGACTACGCCGCGCTCGACAAGCCGACGATACATCGTCAGCAGCGCGCGGTCGGCGACGGGTTGCGTCCGGAGGCCGACGCCGAGGAGTTGCTGGATATTCCGGCGTTCCTGCGGCGGCAGGCTGACTGATGTGATACGGTAGCGTGTCTTACATAACGCCGGGGAGCGGTCCACGCGGGTGGCGGCGCTGCCGCGGGCGTTTCGAGAGGCGCGTGTCATCCGCAGCCTGCTGCGGTTCGTTGAGAAGGACAACACAAGCCTAGTCGCATGGTCGGACAGCGGACGCTCAAAAACTCGATTCGTGCCACCGGCGTCGGCCTGCATACGGGCAAGAAGGTGCTGATGACCTTGCGCCCGGCGGCTGCCGACTCCGGCATCGTCTTCCGGCGCACCGACCTGGCGCACCCGGTGGACATACGCGCGCACGCCGAGAATGTCGGCGACACGATGCTCGGCACGACGCTCGGCAAGGGCGAAGCGCGCGTCTCGACCGTCGAGCACCTGCTGTCGGCGTTCGCGGGGCTCGGCATCGACAACGCCATCGTCGAGCTGTCGGCGCCCGAGGTGCCGATCATGGACGGCAGCGCCGGTCCCTTCGTGTTCCTGCTGCAGTCGGCCGGTATCGAGGAGCAGCGCACGCCGAAACGCTTCATCCGCGTGAAGAAGCGCCTGCGCGTCGAGGACGGCGACAAGTGGGCCCAGTTCGATCCCTTCGACGGCTTCAAGGTCAACTTCGAGATCGAGTTCAATCACCCGATCTTCAAGCGCCGCGCGCAGCGGGCCTCGATGGACTTCTCCACCACTTCGTTCCTGAAGGAAGTCAGCCGCGCGCGCACCTTCGGCTTCATGCGCGACCTCGAGTCGCTGCGGGGGCGCAATCTCGCCCTCGGCGGCAACCTCGACAACGCCATCGTGCTCGATGACTTCCGGGTGCTGAACGAGGACGGGCTGCGCTACGAGGACGAGTTCGTCAAGCACAAGATCCTGGATGCCATCGGCGACCTGTACCTGCTCGGGCACAGCCTGATCGGCGAATTCAGCGGCCACAAGTCGGGCCACGCGCTCAACAACAAGCTGCTGCGCGACCTGTTGGCCGACAAGTCCACCTGGGAAGAGGTCGTATTCCAGTCGTACAAGGACGCGCCGATTTCCTACATCGAGGCGCCGGCGCTGCATCCGCCGCGCGGCTGACGCACAACGATTCACTGCGGCGGTTCGCTATCGAGGACTCAGATCGCGGCGCGAACGGCGGGCCGCCCGCCGCGCTGATTCAGTCCCGCGGCCGCACGCGCACCACGACGCTCTTCAAGCCGTCGCAAGCCTGGAGAATCTCGCGCTCGAGCTCGTGGACGGCGAATCGCAGTCGCGCGGACCAGGCGGCGGATTCGCCGAATATGACCAGCGTGTCCTCGCGCTCGACGACACCCGAGACGCGCACGGCGGTTTCCGGGGGGAGGCGTTTCGACAGCCAGTCATGCCAGAAGTTCGCGCGGCGGGTGAGAGTTGTGACGCGCGTCAAAGTAGGGGCGCGCCGGGCGAGCAGATCCTTTACAGAATCCGGCCGTCGCGAAATGCCGACGGCACCACTGCTCACTGTGGAACTGCCGCGCTTGTACCGTCGGACCTTCTTGGGCATATTGACAATGAGGCTGTATCGGCAAACCCGCTGAAAGGCGGGGACGCAAAGCCACCGGTCTAAGGCGAGGAGCTATGACAGCGGGGTTGCCAGCATCGTACAGGTATTTATCTGAACGAGAACAGGGCGATACACGCTCGGGGCGCGGGCCCGGATCCGGTTTTGGCTCGCTGCGGGGGGTGACATAACACCCGGAACGCATGGCATGAACGTCATTCTTCTCTCAAAACGCGACGGCAAGGCACGCCAGTTCAATCTGACGAAGCCCCTGACGTTAGGTCTGGTTCTCGCGATGATCGCGGTCATCGTGGGAGGAGCGTTCACGCTAGGCTTGCAGCTCGGCAAGGGCGTACACCACGAGCTGGCGCTCGCGGAGACGACGCGCTTCGCCGCTCTCCTCACTCAGCAGAAGCAGGAGATCGCGGGCCTCAAGCAGCAGTTGCAGCTGCGCATCGACGCCATGGCGATGCGCATCGGCGAGGTGAACGCCCACGTCATCCGCCTCGACGCGCTCGGCAAGCGCCTCACCGAGATGGCGGACATCGACAGCCGCGAATTCGATTTCGACCGCGATCCGCCGAGCGGCGGCCCCGAAGGCGAGGGCGTGAGCGCCCAGATCCCGGATCTCTCGCAGATGCTCGCGCAGCTCGAGCGGCGCGCCGACCTGCGCGAATCGCAGCTCGCCGCGCTCGAGAACGTGATCCTGACACGCGAGCTGAAGGAAGAGATTCACCCCGAGGGACGGCCGGTCTCGACCGGCTACATCTCCTCTTACTTCGGCGAGCGCTCCGATCCCTTCGACGGGCGCGAGGCCTTCCACAAGGGCGTCGATTTCGCCGGCAACCTGGGGAGCGACGTGGTCGCCGTCGCCGCCGGAGTCGTCACCTGGGCGGGCGAGCGCTCAGGCTACGGCAAGCTGATCGAGATCAATCACGGCGACGGCTACGCGACCCGCTACGCGCACAACGAGCGCACGCTGGTCGCCGTCGGGCAGACGGTCAAGCGGGGCGAGTCGATCGCCCTCATGGGCTCGACCGGACACTCCACCGGACCGCACGTGCACTTCGAAGTGCTCCACAACGGCCGCCAGGTCGACCCGCTGTCGTTCATCGGCCGCTAGGCCATTTCCCACTTGAATTCCCCCGCCCGAGAACCAATTGGGCGTGGGCGACGTCTATTGCGTACAATACGCCGCTTCCCGAGCCCGGGGCAGATGATAAGTGCTTGTCGGGCAAGATCTTTTTCGGTTTTTCACGGATAGCCCTTGCTCGACGTCCTCACGCGCATCTTCGGCAGCCGCAACGAGCGGCTCCTTCGCAGCTACGCCCGCGACGTGCGGGCCGCCAACGAGATCGAGCCATCGATCGAGGCGCTGAGCGATGAGGCGCTGCGCGGCAAGACCGATGAGTTCAAGCAGCGGCTGAAGGAAGGCGCGGCCCTCGAGGACCTCCTGCCGGAGGCGTTCGCGGTGGTGCGCGAGGCGGCGCGGCGCACGCTCAAGATGCGCCACTTCGACGTGCAGCTGGTCGGCGGCATCGTGCTGCACCGGGGGATGATCTCCGAGATGCGCACCGGCGAGGGCAAGACGCTGGTGGCGACGCTCCCCGCCTACCTGAACGCGCTCACGGGCGAGGGCGTGCACATCGTCACCGTGAACGAGTACCTGGCGCAGCGCGACGCGGACTGGATGGGCCCGGTCTACGGCTTTCTCGGCCTCACGGTCGGCGTGATCAAGAACGCGCAGACGCCGGCCGAGAAGCGCGCTGCCTACGCCTGCGACATCACCTACGGGACCAACAACGAATTCGGCTTCGACTACCTGCGCGACAACCTCGCCTTCAGGCTCGAAGACCGGGTGCAGCGCTCGCTCGCCTTCGCCGTGGTGGACGAGGTCGACTCGATCCTGATCGACGAGGCGCGCACCCCGCTCATCATCTCCGGTCCCGCCGAGGAGAGCACCGAGCTCTACCTGCGGATCAATCAGCTGGTGCCGAAGCTCACCCGGCAGAAGGTCGAGGAGGGCCCGGGCGACTTCTCGGTGGACGAGAAGACCAAGCAGGTGCACATCACCGAGGCCGGGCACGAGCAAGTCGAGCGCCTCATGGCGGAGGCGGGTTTGCTGCGCGAGGGCGAGAGCCTGTACGACCCGGCCAACATCCGCCTGATGCACCACCTCAACGCGGCGCTGCGCGCCCACGCGCTCTACAAGCGCGACGTGGAATACATCGTGCGCAACGGCGAGATCATCATCGTGGATGAGTTCACCGGCCGCACCATGATCGGCCGGCGCTGGTCCGACGGGCTGCACCAGGCGATCGAGGCCAAGGAGGGCGTGCGGGTGCGCGAGGAGAACCAGACGGTCGCCTCGATCACCTTCCAGAACTACTTCCGCATCTACCGCAAGCTCTCGGGCATGACCGGCACCGCCGACACCGAGGCGCCCGAGTTCCTGCAGATCTACGGGCTCGAGGTGGTGGTCATCCCGACTCACCGCCCGATGGTCCGCAAGGACAACTCCGACTTCGTCTACCTCACGCAGAACGACAAGTTCCAGGCGATCATCGAGGACATCCGCGACTGCGTCGAGCACGGCCAGCCGACGCTGGTCGGCACCACCTCGATCGAGACCTCGGAGTTCCTGTCGGGATTGCTGCAGAAGGAAGGCGTCGCCCACCAGGTCCTGAACGCCAAGCAGCACGAACGCGAGGCGCACATCGTCGCCCAGGCGGGCCGGCCGGGAACCGTCACCATCGCCACCAACATGGCCGGCCGCGGCACCGACATCGTGCTGGGCGGCAACCTCGAGGCGGAGCTGCACGCGGCGGGGGAGATCGACGAGGCCACGCGCGAGCGGCTGCGCACCGAGTGGCAGGCGCGGCACGACCAGGTGGTGGCCGCCGGCGGGCTGCACATAGTCGGCACCGAGCGCCACGAGTCGCGCCGCATCGATAACCAGCTGCGCGGGCGATCCGGCCGCCAGGGAGACCCCGGCTCGAGCCGCTTCTACCTGTCGATGGAAGACAACCTGATGCGCATCTTCGGCGACCCGGTGCGCACCAAGCGGCTGCTGCAGATCGCCGGCATGAAAGCGGGCGAGGTGATCGAGAGCGGCATGCTCACCCGCCAGATCGAGAAGGCGCAGCGCAAGGTCGAGTCGCACAACTTCGACATCAGGAAGCAGCTGCTGCTGTTCGACGACGTCGCCAACGATCAGCGCAAGGTGGTCTATCACCAGCGCACCGAGATCATGGGCACCGAGGACCTGTCCGCGGCGATCCGCGGCCTCATGGAGGACTCCGTGGGCGGCCTCCTCGATCAGCACATGCCCAAGCACGCCGCGCCGGCGGACTGGGACGTGAAGAGCCTGGCGGCGGCGGTGCTGCGCGACTTCAACACCCGGATCGACGCGGAAGCGTGGCTCAAGCAGGAGCCGGAGCTCGAGGAGCAGGTGCTGCGCGAGCGCGTGCTGCGGGCCGTGGACGAGACCTACGTCGCCAAGGCGGCGCGTGTCGGCGCGGCCAACCTGCGGCTCGCGGAAAAGGAAGTCATGCTGCAGAAGCTCGACCAGCACTGGCGCGAGCATCTGGCGGGGATGGAATACCTCAAGCAGGGCATCCACCTGCGCGGCTACGCGCAGAAGGACTATCGCTACGAGTTCAAGCGTGAGGCCTTCGAGCTCTTCGCCGCCATGCTCGATCGCGTCAAGTACGAGACTTCCTCGTTCATGGCGCGAATCGAGATCCGCACGCCGGAGGAGCTGCAGCGCGAGGAGGAGGAGCGCTACGCCCGCCTGATGCGCGCGCTCGAGGCGCAGCACGCGGAAATGGGCTCGGTGCTCGCAGGCAATGGCGCGGCATCCGAAGCGCAGGTCCAGGCCGCCCAGGCGGCGCTCGCCGCCGTCGCCGCTGCAGCCCCGGGCGCTCGCGCCGGCGTCCGCGGCGTGCCGCTCCCGGTCCCGGCCCCTGCGCTGCCGCCGGCGGAAGCCACCGCCCCGTTCGTGAGGGGCGAGCGCAAGGTCGGGCGCAACGAGCCGTGCCCGTGCGGCTCGGGCAAGAAATTCAAGCACTGCCACGGCGCGCTCTCGAGCGTCGAGTAACTGCGGGCGACGGTGCGCTCTCGCCGATGATCCTGGTCGTGGCGGCGGCACTCTACGACGCCCGTGGGCGCGTCCTCATCGCGCAACGGCCGCAGGGCAAGCATCAGGCGGGCCGCTGGGAGTTTCCCGGAGGCAAGGTGGCGCCGGGCGAGTCGGAAGCCGCCGCCCTCGCGCGCGAGCTGCGCGAGGAGCTCGGAATCGAAGTGATCGCGAGCCGGCCCTTCATGAGGCTCGAGCACTCCTATGCGGATCGCCGCGTCGAGCTCTCCATGTGGATCGTCGAGCGCTTCGCCGGGGCTCCGCGCGGCCTCGATGGACAGCAGCTGCGCTGGGTCGCGCCCGCGGATCTCGGGCACGCGGATCTGCTCGAGGCCGACCGGCCGTTCGTAGAGGCGCTGGTCGAATCGGCGCAAATCGCCTCCGGCGATTTCCGCAGGCCAACCTGACGACGCGCTCGGGCTCGCCCGCTTGCCAAAGGGCGAATAGGGGCGGGCGTGTACAATCCCTTCAACTACTCAATGGAACTGATATGGCAGCTCCGAACGATCTTCCGGAAGTCGAGCTCGACTCCAAGAACCTCTATCGCGAGGACGTCTTCACCGATCGCCGCGCCGGCAGTATCCGCCGCCTGACGCCCGTGACGGCCGACGGCTCGCCCGATCCCGCACGAGCGGTGCTGTTCTCGGGGCAGACGCAGCTGCTCACGCCAGCGGGCATCCTGCCGCTCGGCTTCGAGATCGAGGCGGCGACGCTCGAAGAGGCGCTGAAGAAATTCCCCGACGGGGTGAAGGTCGCGCTCGAGCAGGCGATCGACGAGGCGAGGGAGATGCGCCGTGAGGCCGCCTCGCGCATCGTGGTTCCGGAGGTCGGCGGCGGAGCCCTGGGTCCGGGGCCCGCGCCCGGGGCCGGCGGCGGCAAGATCAAGTTCCCCTGAGGCGGGCACATCCCCGTGCCGGCATGACGGCCAAGCGCTTCCTTTGGGTTGCGGCGCTCGCCGCATCGCTGATTGGCGCTGTGCTCGCGGCCTGCGAGAGCGCGCAGCTCGGCAACCGTGAGCCGGCGCCGGGCCCGGGTCCCGGCGGCAAGCCGATGCCCACGGCCTCGGAAACGGCCATCGGTCTGCCGCCGGTGGCGACCGCGCCGACCGTGGCCTCCGCGCCGATCTACCCCCTGACGGCGCGCGTCGGGGTCAGCGACAACTTCTTCGGCACGCGCGTCCAGGATCCTTACCGCTGGCTCGAGGACCTCGGCTCGCCCGCGGTGGCGCAGTGGGTGGCGGCGCAGAACGCCGTGTCGCAACCCCTGCTCGAGGATCTGCCGCAGCGCGTCTGGCTCAAGAAGCGCCTCGCGGAGCTCTGGGACTACGAGCGCTACGAGCTGCCGGTCAGGCGCGGCGCACATTATTTCTTCCTGCACAACGACGGTAAGCAGAACCAGAGCGTGCTCTACGTCTCCGAGCGGCTCGACTCTCCGGGGCGCGTACTGTTCGATCCCAATACGGTGCGTGCCGACGCGACGGTTGCAGTCTCTGAGTTCACGCCGGACGAGCAGGGGAGCGTCGTCGCCTATGCGACCTCGGACGGGGGCACCGACTGGCAGATCTGGCGCTTCCGCCGCGTGAGCGATGGGGCGGATCTCCCCGGCGAGCTGCGCTACACCAAGTTCTGGGGGGTCTCCTGGGCGCATGACGGCTCGGGCGTCTACTACAGCCGCTACCCGACGCTCGCCAGCGGCCGCGGCGACGATGCCGGGCGGCCCGCGGTCTACTTCCACGCGCCCGGCACGCCGCAGGATCAGGACCGCAAGGTGTACGAGGTGGCGGATCACCCGACCCGCATTCCCTCGGGCCGCGTCACCGAGGACGGCAGCTACCTCGTCATCACGCTCTTTGACGGCTACGACAGGAACGGGGTGCAGGTCCTCGACCTGCGCCGCCCGGGCGCGAAGCCGCAGCCGCTCTTCATGGAGTGGGATGCGCTCTACACCTTCATCGGCGCGCGGGACGATGAGCTCTACTTCCGGACCACGAAGGAAGCGCCTTTCGGCCGCGTCATCGCGGTGGATGCGCGGAGCGCTGCGCCCACGGCGCGCACCGTGGTGCCCGAGGGCAGCACGACTCTCGAAGAGGCAACCTATGTCGGCGGGCGGATCCTCGCCCGCTATGTGGAGGACGCGCACGGCGTGGCGCGCATCTACGAGCGCGACGGACGCCCGGTGGGCGAGGTGCCGCTGCCCGGCAAGGGCGGGCTCGATGGCTTTCAGGGCGAGGGAAGGCAGACCGAGACCTTCTTCGGCTATACCGACTACCTGACGCCGCACCGGATATACCGGCTCGACGTTCCCTCGAATCAGGCGGCGCTCTGGCGCGAGCCGCACGTTCCGGCCTCGACCGCGGGCTTCGTGACGAGCCAGGTGTTCTTCCACAGCAGGGACGGCACGCGCGTGCCGATGTACATCACGCACCGGCGCGACCTCGCGCGGGACAGCAACCAGCCGGTGCTGCTCTACGGCTATGGCGGATTCAACGTCTCGCTCGTGCCGCAATACCGCCCGCAGGTCCAGGCGTGGCTCGAGATGGGCGGTGTCTATGCGGAGGCGAACCTGCGCGGCGGCGGGGAGTACGGCGAGGCCTGGCACAAGGCGGGCACGCTCGCCAACAAGCAGCACGTCTTCGATGACTTCATCGCGGCCGCCGAGTACCTGATCCGCGAGCACTACACGCGCACCGCGCGCCTCGGGGTCTACGGCCGCAGCAACGGCGGACTGCTGATCGGCGCGGTGCTGACGCAGCGGCCCGACCTCTTCGGCGTGGCGCTGCCGGCGGTGGGGGTGCTCGACATGCTGCGCTACCAGACCGCGAGCGCCAACGCCCGCCAGTGGTCGTCGGATTTCGGGCTCGCCGAGGACGGCGAGCAGTTTCGGGCGCTGTACGCCTACTCGCCCTACCAGAACGTGAAGAAGGGCACCTGCTATCCGCCGACCCTCATCACGACGGCCGATCACGACGATCGGGTGGTGCCGTGGCACAGCTACAAATTCGCCGCGGCGCTGCAGGCCGCGCAGAGCTGCCCGAATCCCGTCCTCATCCGCGTCGAGACGCGCGCCGGCCACGGCGCGGGCAAGCCCGTCTGGATGCAGATCGACGATTACGCCGATCAGTGGTCGTTCCTCGCGAAGTGGCTGGGGGTGGCGGCGCCTGGCGGCGCGAAGGCTGGAGCGCCTACCTCAGCACCTGCAGCAGGTTGGTGAACTGGTCGCTCCAGAGCGGCGATCGGGAGCTCGTCGCGATCGCTGTACTGTGAGCGCCAATGTCCGGCTGACGCAGAAACGCGAGACTACGCGTCACGATTACCCATTCCGAAGGGGCCTGCAGGCCTCCTGGCGGCCGGTCGGAGACGAGCACCGCCTGGTAGCCCGCGGCACGGGCAAGCTGCGCGACCACTGGCGAGAGATTCAGGTAGCGGTTCGTGACGTGAAAGGCGATGACCCCGTCGGGCTTGGTTACGCGCGTATAGGTCGCGAACGCTTCGCGGGTGAGAAGGTGCACCGGGATTGCATCACCCGAAAAGGCGTCCACCGACAGGACATCGAAGTGCTCCTCGGGGGCGTCGAAGGCGCCTCGCTCGAGCTCGCCCTCCAGCGAGAGCCGCGCGTCACCGAGCACGAGCTCGATACGCGCGTCACTGTCGCTCAAGTAGGTAAATTGTTTGCGTGCAATATCCAGCACCGCTGGATTGATCTCGTAAGCCCGGAACGTATCGCCGGGCTGCCCATAGGCGGCAAGTGTCCCCGCCCCGAGGCCCACCGAGCCGATCCGCATCGGCCCATGTCTCAGGTACGCAGAGGACAGAGTACGGCCGATGCCGGAGAGCGCTCCGTAGTAGGTCGTCGGCACTTTGCGTTCCGGGAGCCCAACGACCTGCGAGCCGTGCACGATGGTCCCGTGTACGAGGCGACGCAGTCGCCCGGCGCCAAAGGGCGTCTCGATCACCCGCAGAACACCGTAGAAATTGCGCGTAGCCAACTCCGCACCGGCGGTTCGCTCGCGGTAGGAGCTCCAGCCGAATATCAGCGCACAGAGCAGGGCGGTAACGGAGACCGCGCGCCACAGTCGATGCCGCTGCAGCAGCAGCGCGCAAGCAATCAACAGCGCCGCGCATCCCCAGCGTGCATCGCCCTCGACGATCTTGGCCCACCCAGCGGTGTACGCATCGAGAGCCTGAGGCAGCCTGCCGAGCAGCAGAAGGATAAGCGCGGTTCCCAACAGGGCGAGCGCGACATTCAGGGCCCAGGGCGTGCGGGCCGACTGCCGGCGTTCCTCGGCGCTGCAATAAACACCCAGAAGTGCCAGCGCGGCCACAGCGAGCGGCATTTCCCAGTAGTCGCTGAAGATCCGGGGGGCCACCAGGGCGACCAGCATGCCACCGAGCGCACCGCCTGCCGCGAGGCTGAGGTAGAAATGCGTCAGGAACTGCGGCTGGGGCTTGGTGCGCGCAAGCTCGCCATGACACATGACGCAGCCCAGTATGACTCCAAGCGCATAGAGGGGCAGCGCGACGTACAGTGAAGCGTTCGGCACCGACACTGCCCATGCCATGGCACCGGCAGCCAGCATTGCGGGCGTTACCCACCAGCGACGCTCGTACCAGCCGCGTCCCGAGCGTCCCTCGAAGCAGATGGTGAAACTGAGCAGGTACAGTGACAGGGGAACAATCCAGAGGAGCGGCACCGCGGCCACGTTCTGCGTGATCTGATTCGTGGCTGAGAGCAGCAGAATCGAGCCGAGCGCGCTGCACCCCACCCAGTACGCGTACCGCCCTAGGAACGGCGCGGGCGCGACCGACGCCTCCCGGCCGGCGCGGTCGGCGCGCAGGTCGGCTTGCCGCCGATGCGACCAGGCATAGCTGATCGAGCTGATTATGAAGAGCACGTACGCCAGACTCCACAGCCCCGCCTGCGCGCGTAGCGGCGCAAACGGCTCGACGGCGAACGGATAGCACAGCAGCCCCACGAGCGAGCCGAAATTCGACAAGGCAAAGAGGCGATAAATTTTCGGCCCCAGGGCAGTGCCCTCTGTTCCGCCTGTCAGCCACTTCTGTAGTAGCGGCGCGGTCGAAGCCAGCAGAAAGTACGGCAAGCCCACCGTCGTGGCGAGCAGACCGAGAACCCTGACCGCCGGCTCGTTTTCGAGTGCGTGCTTCCAGAACGCGGCGGGAACGATCGGCAACATCAGACAGCTGGCGAGCAGCAGCGAGACGTGAACTGCGAATTGGAGCCTTAGATTCCTGCACCGCGACAGCAGGTGCGCATAGGCGTAGCCGAGCACGAGCACCGTCTGGAAGAACACCAGGCACATTGTCCAGACGCTCGCCGCGCCACCAAACCACGGGAGTATCTGTTTGGCGATTACGGGTTGAACGAGAAACAACAGGAACGAGGACAGGAGAATCGTCAGAGCGGGTGCGAGCATGGAATCAGTTCGGCTCGAGCAGCGCTCTCACGGCGAGCGTCCGGCTGTCGAACACCGCGAGCACACGGCGCGAACCTCCCCATAGGACCATCGCATTCGCCTGATCGACCGGAAGCCCCAGCTGAGCGAGGCGGCTCTTGAGCGTACGCTTCTTTGCGGGGGAGAAGTACGGCATCTCGTCGAGCTTCTGAAGGTGCTTGCGCAACTCCGGCAGTCCCTGTTCCCAGGGCCGGAAATAGCGCGGCACCTGGATGACGTCGGGGCCGCCGGTCAACGCTTCGTTGGCGATCCTCAGCGCCTCTTCGGGGCTCTCGGGCAGTGGCGCCCAGATCCATCGCGGACGGCTGTGCCAGAAAGGGGCCAGCGCCGGATTCTCGTGGCGCGCCACCGCGATATCGTCCGGCCTGAGGTCCGACGCCTGTACCAGCTGAAGACGGTCTGCAGAAAAGGCGTAGTAAAGAGGCCGCCCGCCCCAGAGGGTCAAACTCCCGTAGACGAGAGCAATCAGCTGTACCGCGACGATGATCGAGATGTCGCGCGCGAGCTCGGTGCGCGGCTTGCCGGGGTTGGCCACTATCAGGGTCAGCGTGGGGCCCAGCACCAGGTCCACCAGAACGAGGATTCCGGCCACGTGCAGCACGCCCGCGAGATACCACCCGGGCCAGCGGTACCAGCCGAGCCAGAACGCACCCAACACCAGCGTAAGCGCGATCGCGCTTCCCGACAGATGAAGCCCGAAAGCCTGGAGACGGAACTTCACTTGGGTTGCGGATCCGTGGAGCCGTCCTCGGGAGTGGCCGCATCATCTCCCGCGTCGTCGCCGGGAATCGCGCGTTGCTCCGAAAACCACGCGCCGAGGTCGATCAGGCGGCAGCGCTCGCTGCAGAACGGGCGGAAGGGCGCGCCAGCCCACTCGAGCTCGCGCCCGCAGGTCGGACAGGTGACCGTTGGGGGGCTCATCGCCGAAGCGCGCATTCAGGTGCAGCAGGTGAGTGTGAAGGGGACGTCTTCCCGAGTCTGGGTCGGGCGTGAGGTGATGCTCCAGGCGAGGAAGCGCAGGTTGCAGCGGTGGTGGCTGCCGCTGATCTCCGGGTAGAGCCCCGCCGCGGCCGGCAGCGAGATGCGCAGCAGCTGCAGCGGGTGCTCGCGGTCGAACACAATGTTGAAGGTTCCGCCCGTGGCGAGTTCCGCACGCGTGCGCCCGTTCTGGCGCGTGAGCCACAGGAGCTCGGCGATCGCATCGCAGAGCGGGCGCAGCAGCGCGAGCCACTGGTTGAACGCGCGCATGCGCAGCTCGTCCGGCTGCGAGAGCCAGAAGTAATAATCCGGCAGATCGAATTCGCACGTGCCTCCGGGAATCGCCGTCCGGTGCTTGACGGAATTGAGGAACTCCGAGTCGCGCAGCGGCTGCAGAACCGCAGAGCCCGCCTCCATCAGGTCGGAGCGCAGCCGCAGCAGATTCGACATCAGGGTCTTCAGGCGCTGGGTGTCGACGCCGGCCTTGGATTGGAACTCCTGGAGCGAGGTGAGCTGGCCCTCGAGCTCCTTGAGGGCCTCCGAGCGGACATCGCCGCGCGTCATGATGGCGAGAATGTCGATCAGGCTCTCGACGGCGGCGCGGCTACCCCACTGGCTCGCCATCTCGTTGTGATAGAGCGCCTGGTTGTAGAGGAAATCGAGCCGCAGGAAAGTGCGCATGCGCTCGTTCAACGGCTGCTCGAAGACGAGCAGCCCGGCCTCGGGCTCTGCCGCCGCGGCGACCTCGGACTCGGACAGGACGGACTCGACCATGGCGCTATTGTGCTTCAGCCGCGCGGGGTCCGTAAACGGCGCCGGGGGCCCGCAGCGGTCCCGGATGCCGTGCCGGCGAAGGCGCGCGGCCGCTAGCTGCGCGGTGCGCGGGCGAGCTCGAGGTAGCGTGCGTGGAGCGCAGCGACCTGGGTTTGCACCGCGCTCATGCCGGCTTCATTCGTGATCACATCGTCGGCCGCTTTGAGGCGTGCGCTGCGCGAGGCCTGGGCGTTGAGAATCGCCTGAGCCTGCGCACGCGTCGAGCCGTCGCGTGCGAGCAGGCGGCGGATCTGCAGCTCCTCGTCGCAATCGACGACCAGGACCCGATCGACGTGCGCGCTCAGGTTCTTCTCGACCAGGAGAGGAATCACCAGAATCTGGTAGGGGCCGCCGGCTGCGGCCGAGCGCGCCTCGAGCGCGGCGCCGATCGCCGGATGCGTCA
>Ga0307469_10000061_pt1 | contig 40237 bp, 39 predicted proteins | sample atmos_gasesAM2C__FD_203084 | JGI IMG/M metagenome (GOLD analysis project Ga0307469, IMG submission 203084) | Hardwood forest soil microbial communities from Morgan-Monroe State Forest, Indiana, United States - atmos_gasesAM2C_515 | ecosystem: Environmental > Terrestrial > Soil > Temperate... | reverse complement strand
CGCTTCGATGCAGGTGTTGCGGGCGATGGTGAAGGTCCATGCGACGAAGCGTCCCCGCGGCTCGTGCGTCCGGAGGCCTTTCCACATGCGCAGGAACGTGTCCTGCGCGGCGTCGTCACCGAGGTGCTGGTCGCGCATCATCCGGCGGGCGAACGCGCGGATGGGTCCCTGCATGATCGTCACGATCTCCTCGAAGGCTCCGGAGTCCCCGAGTCGCGCACGCTCGACGAGAGGAGCGAGTCGCTCCTCGTCGAGCCGTGTCGTCCCAGGACGTGCGACCGTCTGCGCACTTGTCCCTCCTCCGTCTGGGTAGACGGCGGGCTCCGCGGAATAGTTCGTATCGCGGGCGACCGTGGACGTGACCATGGAGAGCGTCTTGAGACCCCCGGCTCTGCGTCTGATCATTCCTCTTCGCTCGTATCGGCCTTGCAGGCGCCAACAAGAGCTTTCCCTGCCCGATCCGCCGTGGGGCGCCGGCCGGTCCGGGTACTCCTAATGCTAACGACGATGGGAAGACTTAAGGTGCGGGACGCGCCGACGCCCGGTCCCGCAGACGCGAGGTCCCGGCCGGGGAGATCACCGCCGCTTCACGAAGAGCCCGGAGCGGCTTGGTCAGAGCCTCGCGCAGGACCTCGTCCATATGCTGGGCGAACACGAAGCGGAGGTCCTTCCGGACGAACTCCGGCACCTCGGCGAGGTCCCCCTGGTTGTCGCGCGGGAGGATCACCGTCTTGCAGCCGGCGCGGTGGGCGGCGATCACCTTCTCCTTCACGCCCCCGATGGGCAGGACGCGGCCCCGCAGCGTGATCTCGCCCGTCATGGCCGTCGCACGCCGGACGGGGATCCGCGACACCGCCGACACGATCGCTGTGGTCATCGCGATGCCGGCGGAGGGTCCGTCCTTCGGGATCGCGCCGGACGGCACGTGGATGTGGATGTCGTTCGTCTCGTACCAATCAGACGGGGCCCCGATCTCGTGGGAGCGCGAACGCGCGTAGGTGATCGCGGCCTGCGCGGACTCCTTCATGACGTCGCCGAGCGAGCCCGTGAGCGTGAGGCGTCCCTTGCCCTCGACGATGCTCGCCTCGATGAAGAGGATGTCGCCGCCGACCGGTGTCCACGCGAGCCCGGTGGACACGCCGATCTCGTCCGATCCTTCGAGGACGTCCCGCCGGATGCGCGGCGGCCCGAGGTACTCGTCAAGGTCTTTCGCCGCGACGGTGGTCTTCTTCGCTTCGCCGTTCGTCGCGACGCGCGTCGCGATCTTGCGGAACACGCCGCCGACCTGGCGCTCGAGCCCTCGGACGCCGGCCTCGTAGGTGTACTCGCGGATCATGCGCCGCAGCGCACCGTCCGCGATCGATGCTTGCCGCGGCTTGAGACCGTTCTCGCGGAGCTGCTTCGGGATCAGGTACTGCTTCGCGATCGCGACCTTCTCGGGCTCGGTGTATCCGCGGAGCTCGATGATCTCCATGCGGTCGCGCAGGGGGCCGGGGATCGTGTCGAGGACGTTCGCCGTGCAGATGAACAGCGTGTGGGACAGATCGACGGGAACCTCGATGTAGTGATCCGAGAATGTCGAGTTCTGCTCGGGATCGAGCACCTCGAGGAGCGCCGAGGACGGATCACCGCGGTAGTCCGAGCCCAGCTTGTCGATCTCGTCGAGCATGATCACGGGGTTCCGCGTCTGCGCCTTCCGCAGCGCCTGGACGATGCGGCCCGGCAGCGCACCTATATAGGTACGGCGGTGGCCGCGGATCTCGGCTTCGTCCCGGACACCGCCGAGCGACATCCGGACGAACTTCCGTCCGAGCGCGCGGGCGATCGATTGGCCGAGTGACGTCTTGCCGACACCGGGCGGCCCGACGAAACACAGGATCGGGCTCCGTCCGGTCTCGTTCAGCTTCTGCACCGCGAGGTACTCGACGATGCGGTCCTTGATCTGATCGAGGCCGTAGTGGTCCTCGTTGAGGACCACACGCGCACGTACGAGGTCGTCGTTGTCGGAGGTTTCCTTCGACCACGGGATGTCGATCAGCCAGTCGAGGTAGTTGCGTGCGACCGACCACTCCGGTGACGCCGAGGGGATCCGTTCGAGCCGGCGGAGTTCGCGGTCGGCGGCCGTCCGGGCTTCGTCCGGCATGTTCGCTTCGTCGATGCGACGACGGACGTCCGCGAGCTCTTCGGTGTCGCCTTCGCCGAGCTCCTGGCGGATCACGTCGAGCTGGCGGCGCAGGAACTGCTCGCGTTGCAACTTGCGCATCTCGTCGGTGATCTCTTCCTGCGCGCGCGTCGAGATGCGCAAGAGCTCGAGCTCGCTTTCGAGGTGGGTCTCGAGCGTGGCCAGACGCTGCTCGATGTCGAGGTCTTCGAGGAGACGCTGCTTCGTCCCGGAATCGAAGTTCATGTTCGCCGCGAGGAAGTCGGCGAGATCGCCGGGATCGCCGATGTTCATCGCGGCGACGGCGAACTGTGGGGGGATGTACGGCGCGAGTTCGGCGACTTCGCCGAACAGACGCAGGACGTTCCGCATCCGCGCTTGCGCGTCGCGTGTCGCGGGCTCGGTCTTCAGGAACTCGATGCGCGCTTGCAGGTACTCGGCACCCGGCACCCAGTCGACGAAGCGGACACGCGTGATGCCTTGCAACGCGACCTGCAGTCCGCCCTGCGGGAGCCGCAGGAACTCGGCGACACGCGTGAGCGTCCCGATGGCGTAGACGTCCTCGGGCTTCGCGTCCGCTTCATGCTTCGGATCGCGGAGCGTCGCCGTCGCCAGGATGCGTTCGTTGCCGACGACACTCTCGATGAGCTTGACGGACGGAGCTCTCCCGACGAGCACCGGAAGTGACAGGTTCGGGAAGAGGACGGTGTCGCGGAGGGGCAGGACACCGACGACACCGGGGAACCGCTCTTCGTCGGGCTTGTTCGCGCCGCGCTTGTCGACGACCTTGGGGGAGATCTGCGGCTTCGATTTGTCCGTCACTCGGCGTCTTTGATCTCCACCTGGATCGTTGTACGGCCCTGCTTGACCTTCGGCAGCCGCACGGTGAGGAGTCCGTCCTCGAACGACGCCGTCGCCGTCACCGGATCGACCCGCGACGGCAGGACGAGTCGCCGTTCGAAGTCGCCTTGCGGGATCTCGAGCTGCAGGCAATCGGCGTCGTCCGGATGGTCGATGTGCTGGCGTTGTCCGGTGAGCGCGACCTCTTCACCGGAGATCTCGATCGTCACATCGCCGGAGTAGACGGCGGCGAGCTCGGCGATGGCGATGAACTCGTCGGCCGTCTCGTAGACGTCGACGCGCGGCGCCCACGCTCGCTGATAGGTCGATTGCGACGGACGGCGCAGGAGCCGCGAGACGAGCTCGTCCATACGCTGCTCGAGCTTCTCGAAGTTCTGATCGCGAAGCCGGTGACGAACCACGTCGCCTGCCATCGAGACGACTATACTGACGATGCGGCCGGGGCAACGAGGTCCCGCCGCTTTTCGTGTGGGGTTGTTGAGCACATGGCAAAGGCGGTCCAAGAAGTAGATCAGGTCGTCATCCGGTTCGCGGGGGACTCGGGCGACGGTATGCAGGTAACGGGGGACCGCTTCACCAACGCAACGGCCGTCCTCGGCAACGACCTCGCAACGCTTCCGGACTTCCCCGCGGAGATCCGCGCACCAGCCGGAACGCTCTTCGGTGTGTCCGGCTTCCAGCTCCACTTCGCGGACCACGACATCCTGACGCCGGGCGACGCGCCGAACGTGCTCGTCGCGATGAACCCCGCTGCGCTCAAGACGAACATCAAGGATCTCGTCCCGGGCGGGACGGTGATCGTGAACTCCGACGCGTTCGACGATCGCTCGCTCGCGAAAGCCGAGTACGCGAACAACCCGCTGACGGACGGATCACTGGCCGGCTACGAGGTCTACGAGGTCCCGCTCAACAAGCTCACGCTTGGCTCCCTCGAGGGCATCACGGGCCTCACGCAGAAGGACATGCTCCGCTCGAAGAACATGTTCGCGCTGGGCCTGCTGTCGTGGATGTTCTCGCGTCCGACGGACGGATCCGAAGGATGGATCCGCGACAAGTTCGGCAAGAGCCCCGAAGTCGCGGAAGCCAACCTGCGCGCGTTCCGTGCGGGCATCGCCTTCGGCGAAACGACCGAGGTCTTCACACACAGCTTCATCATCAAGCCGGCGAAGCTCGAGCCCGGCACGTACCGCAACATCACCGGGAACCAGGCGATCACGCTCGGTCTCGTCGCTGCGTCCGTCCGGTCCGGTCTGCAGCTCGTGCTCGCCGGCTACCCGATCACGCCGGCGTCCGATGTGCTGCACGAGCTCGCGCGTCACAAGTCGTTCGGGATCAAGACGATGCAGTGCGAGGACGAGATCGCCTCGGCCGCCGCCGCCCTCGGCGCTTCGTTCGCCGGTTCGCTCGGCGTGACGGTGACGTCCGGACCTGGACTCGATCTGAAGTCGGAGACGATCGGACTCGCCGTCTCTGTCGAACTTCCGCTCGTCGTGCTCGACATCCAGCGCGCGGGTCCGTCGACCGGTATGCCGACGAAGACGGAGCAGGGCGACCTGCTGCACGCGATGTTCGGACGCCACGGAGAAGCTCCGCTGCCGATCGTCGCGGCTTCGTCCCCCGTCGACTGTTTCGACATCGTTCTCGAAGCCGCACGCATCGCGCTCAAGTACCGGACGCCGGTGATCGTCCTGTCGGACGCGTTCCTCGCGACGGGGTCCGAGCCGTGGAAACTGCCGGACGTCGACACGCTGCCCGATCTCACGACGGCGTTCTCGTTCGCGTCCGCGCCGAACCACGAGGGCGAGTTCTGGCCGTTCTTGAGGGATCCCGAGACGCTCGCACGTCCGTGGGCGATCCCTGGTACGCCGGGTCTCGAGCACCGCATCGGCGGGATCGAGAAGGCCGACGGCACGGGCGACATCTCCTACGACCCGGACAACCACCAGCGGATGACGCTTCTGCGAGCACAGAAGATCTCGGGCATCGCCCGAGACATCCCCGATGTCGAAGTGGTCGATCCCGACGGCAACGCCGAGCTGCTCGTGCTCGGTTGGGGTTCGACCTTCGGACCGATCCGCGCCGCGTGCCGCCGCTTGCGGAACAAAGGCGTCCCGGTCGCGCAGGCGCACCTCCGCCATCTGAACCCGTTCCCGTCGAACCTCGGTGACGTGCTGCGGTCTTACAGGCGGGTCATCGTCCCCGAGAACAACCTGGGTCAGCTCCTGAAACTCGTTCGCGCCGAGTTCCTCGTCGACGCGCAAGGGATCAACAAGGTCACGGGTACGCCGTTCAAGGTCGGCGAGCTCGTGACCGCGCTCGAGGCGCACATGGAGGTCGCGAAGTGACGAACGGCAACGGCAACGGGTCCGGCCAGGTGATCCAACTCACGAAGAAGGACTTCGAGTCCGACCAGCAGGTCCGGTGGTGTCCGGGCTGCGGTGACTACGCGATCCTCGCGACGGTGCAGAGCTTCATGCCTGAGCTGAACGTGCCGCGCGAGAACATCGTCTTCATCTCGGGGATCGGTTGCGCAGCGCGCTTCCCGTACTACATGGAGACGTACGGGATGCACGGCATCCACGGTCGCGCGCCGGCGATCGCGAGCGGGCTCGCGGTGGCTCGTCCGGACCTGAATGTGTGGGTCGTGACGGGTGACGGCGACGCGCTCTCTATCGGGGGCAACCACCTCATCCACGCGATGCGTCGCAACCTCAACCTGACGATCCTGATGTTCAACAATCAGATCTACGGACTCACGAAGGGTCAGTACTCACCGACATCCGAGCTGGGGAAGGTGACGAAGTCGACGCCGTTCGGGAGCGCGGACTATCCGTTCAATCCCATCTCGCTCGCACTCGGCGCGGAGTGCTCGTTCGTCGCGCGCACGATCGACAACGACCGCAAGCACTTCACGGAGATCCTCACGAAGGCCGTCGCCCACAGGGGGACGAAGTTCATCGAGGTCTATCAGAACTGCAACATCTTCAACGACGGTGCGTTCGACGCCGTGCGCGATCCGCGTCACGGGCGTGAGAACCGGATCTACCTCGAGGACAAGACGCCGATCAGGTTCGGGGCCGAGGGGGCCAAGGGCGTGATCATGGACTCCGACGCGCAGCTCCGCATCGTGGACGTCGAGGAAGTCGGGGAGCAGCGCCTCCTGGTGCACGACGAGAACGCGGTGATCCCGGGGAGAGCGTTCGCGTTGTCACGGCTGTCGCACTCGCCGACGGGCCCGGTCCCGCTGGGCGTGTTCCGCTCGGTGGAGCGTCCGGTGTACGAGGAGCTCGTCGAGCAGCAGATCGCGCAAGCGAAGGAACGAAGCGGTCCCGGGGACCTGGCGAAGCTGCTGCGCCAGGGCGAAGTCTGGGACGTCAGCTAGTTGTAGTGACCGGGCAGGTTGTTAACACGGCTGATGGGAGCTGACCCGCCGAGTGCTGTGTGGCACCGGTGATGGTTGTAGAGATGCAGCCAACGCGCAAGTGCCCGCATCCGTTGACCGTCTGATCGATAGGGCCGGACGTACGCCCACTCGTCGAGCAGGGTTCGATTGAACCGTTCGACCTTCCCATTGGTCTGGGGACGATAGGGACGCGTGCGGATGTGCTCGAGGTTTCGGAGTGCGTCCCGGAACGCGTAGCTGCGGTAGGCCGAGCCGTTGTCGGTCATCACCGCTCGCGGCGTGATCCCGATGGAGCGAAGCCACGCGTCGGCGCGTTGCCAGAACGCGATCGCCGTCTCGGCTCGTTCGTCACCGAGCACCTCGGCGTACGCGACACGAGAGTGGTCGTCGACGGCGGCGTGCACGAAGTCGTAGCCGAGCGCCTGCTTGTGGCCTTTGTATTCGATGCCGCGGACCCGCCAACCACCGCCCGGCGGGATCCGGCCGAGCTTCTTGATGTCGATGTGGATGAGTTCGCCCGGCGTCTCGCGCTCGTATCTACGGATGATCCGTCCCGTCGGCCGATCCATCCACGCCAAGCGATGCACACCATGTCGCCGGAGCACGCGGTGAACGGTCGAGGGTGGAACGCCGAGGCGGTAGCCGATGCGGCCGGACCGAGCTTGAGCTCGCGGCGCAGACGAACGATCTGCGCTTCGGTCCTCGTGCTCGTTCGGTGTGGGCAGGAGTGCGGCCGGCTCGAGCGATCGACGAGCCCGTCGAGACCTTCCGCTCGCCAGCGTCTCCACCACTTGTAGGCCGTCGGTCTCGACACGCCCATCTCCGCCGCGACATGGGCGACAGGACGACCGCTCTCGACGCGGAGAACGAGGATCAACCGACCCCGAGGGGTCAACGGCGCGTTACGGTGCACCTGAGCCTCCGATCAGTGTGGGTCCTAGACAGCTCCACACTGCATCGGGGGCTTACTTCTTAGTCAGCTGTTAACAACGTCCGTGGTCACTACAGCTAGTTCGATCCCTCGCAGGTCCACTCACGATCAGAGCGCCCGAGGCGTCGATATTCGATCTCCATAGCGCGGATGCGTTAGTCGCTCGGGGGAGGCCGTGCTACAGGCCGAGGAGCTTCGCCACGTCGACCACAACGTCGCGGACGTCGCGCTTCTCGACGTAGAGGTCGATCGCTTCCTCGGCTTCCGCCGTCTGCCGTTCGGCCGAAGCGCTGTAGAGAAGGATCCGCATGGTCGGGCGCGCTTCCTTCAGGAGAGGCGCCGCCTGGATGCCCATGATGTCGCCCTCGATGATGTGGTCGAGGATGACGATGTCAGGTTCCAAGGCGACGGCCTCCAGCGCATCCGCCGCGGAAGATACGGTCGCGACAACTTCGAACCGCCGGTCGCGCGAGACGTGGAAGCGTACAAGCGCGCGTAGATCGGGATCGTCCTCAACGATCAAGACGCGAAACGGACGATCGTGCCTCTCGTCACTCGAACCCGCCGCGCTGATCATCATGCTCGGGACCGGCGGGCGGTCATCACGATCTCGCGTACGCGCGCGACGGAGATCCCATAGGACTCGGCGATCTCACCGAAGGTCTCCGCTCTCGCCCGCGCGACGATCGTCTTGTTCCGCCTCGCGATCGGATGGTGGTCGGCGAGGAGGTCGTCGTCCGGACACTGCTTCATTCGACGTATGGCCTCGTGGATCGATGCCAACGTCTTCGGACCGACGCCTCTGATATCGAGGAGCTCCTCGTCGCTCGTGGCGCGCAGCTGGCCGCACGTGTTGATCCCTGCGCGTTCGAGACCGCCGAGGACTTCGACGGATATGCCAAGGTCGCTGTCGTCCTTCTTCAAGAGGACTCCTTGCGTCGTGCACAAGCGCGAGCGCAAAGAGGGATGAACCGTCACAGCCCGCCGATGGACGTGAGACACATCTCCCCGTGGACGAAGCCTCGTGCATCGGTATCGTTGCGTCCAATAGCAACCGGTTGTGCGTGAGAGCTTTAGCTTCTCACTGCTGCGTGGTGGCGGAAGACGTCAGTCGTTGCGCTCGGTCGCGTGCCACTCTCGCGCGACGTCCACGAACGACGCGACGAGCGACGACGGGTCGCGATCGACCCACGCGAGGCCGTACTCCAATTTGGGGACGGGTTCTGCCAACGGACGGAAGACGAGATCGGGAACGTTCAGTGCTACGGCGGACGGGCTCACGACGATCGTGATGCCTTCGCCGTTCGCCACCCGACGAAGACGGTTCTCGGCGGCGAGGTCAGGCGTTTCGACGTAGCTCCGCGGCACGTGATCACCGAAGATCCACGACATCAATCGGTCATAGACACCCGGACCGAACGTGCGCGGCGGACCGAGGATCGTTTCGTCCTCGAGTTGGTCACGGGTGATGTGTTCCGACATCGCGAGCGGGTGACCGACCGGCAGTACGACGAGCGGTTCGATCTCGGTGAGTGGGAGATAGTTCATGGCACCCGGCTCCTCGAACGGTCGGAGGATGACGGCTATGTCCACCACGCCACGCTGGAGCTGAGTGAGACCCTCTCCGAGCATCGCCGGGACGAACTCGACGGTTACGTCCGGGCGCCGTCGCGAGTACTCATCGATGAGACGCGTAAGGGCTTCGTCCCATCCGAGAGCGCGCGTCCCGATCCGGAGCGATCCGGACGTCCCGCTCGCGGCCGAACGCGCCGACGCCACCGCTCGATCGACGAGGTCGATGATGACCCGCGCGTCCTTGAGGAACACCTCGCCCGCAGGTGTGAGCTCGACGTTGCGCCGATCGCGGAGGAGGAGCTGGACGCCGATCGTCTCCTCGAGCGCCTTGATCTGTTGCGAGAGCCCGGGTTGCGCGATCTTGAGGCGGTCGGCGGCGTGCCGGAAGTGGCGTTCCTCGGCGACCACGATGAAGTACTGCAATTGCTTGAGGGTCGCCATCGTCCCTGTCCCTGCCGTAGCCGCAGCTGCATCTCCACCCTACGCCCACGACACGAGCGCGGCATCAGCCAAAGGTCCGTTATCGACGGACGCGGTTCAGGTAATCGTTCGAGTGAACGTCACGTGCGTGACTCCGCTCGGTGAAGAGACGGCCTCGATGCTGTAGTCCTTCTCGAGGCCCTCCAGCCCCTCCCAGACGCGTACGCCTCGGCCGAGCACGATCGGGACGACCACGATGTGCGCGTGGTCGATGAGTCCGGCTCCAAAGAAGTCGCGGATCACGGTTGGGCCCCCGCCGAGTCGGATGTCCTGGCCGTCCGCAGCCTGGCTCGCGATCTCGATCGCCTCGGCAGGCGAAGCGTCGATGAAGTGGAACGTCGTGCCGCCCTCCATCGCGAGCGAGGGACGCGGGTGATGGGTCAGGACGAACGTCGGCGTGTGGAACGGCGGGTTGGGACCCCACCAGCCCTTCCACTCCGGATCCTCGTGCCATCCGGGGGGGCCGAACTTCCCAGCACCCATGATCTCGGCGCCGATCCCCGGACCATGCTGCTGCGCGAAGGCGTCGTCGACCCCGCTACTCCCACCGCCCTGGCCGACCATCTCGGCCCAGAACCGGGTCGCGAACATCCATTGGTGCAGCCTCTGGCCGGCGTGACCGAACGGTTCCTGCTGGCTTTGTCCTTCGCCGGTGCCGAAGCCGTCGAGCGAGATGGCGAAGTTGTGAACGCGGAGGGACATGATTGGGGCTCCTTTGCGTATCTGGGAGATCGTCGAGCACGCCTCACACGCCGAACTCCGATCGTAGCCTCGCCTTTTCTACCTTTCCCATCGCGTTGCGCGGGAGCGCATCGACCACATGCACCCGCTTCGGCACCTTGAAAGCGGCGAGTCGCTCTCGACTCTTCTCTCGCACCGATTCGACGTCGATCGTTCGTCCGGGCTCGGCCACGACGACGGCCACCACCGCTTCCCCGAAGTCGTGATCTGCGACACCGATCACCGCGCTTTCGAGCACGCCATCGATCGCATCGAGCACCTCTTCGACCTCGACCGGATACACGTTCAGTCCGCCGGAGATCACGAGGTCCTTCGAACGGCCGACGAGACGTAGGTAGCCGTCTTCATCGAAGCAGCCGAGGTCGCCCGTTCGAAAGAACCCGTCCGGCGTGAACTCGGTGGCCGACAGCTCCGGACGTTTCCAGTAGCCGGCGAACACGTTCGGCCCCCGGACCTCGACGCCGCCGACCTCACCGGTGGCAAGGGCCGCGCCGTGCTCGTTCGCCACGCGCACCTCGACGCCCGGCAGCGGCGGACCGACGCTTCCGGGCCGGCGATCACCGTCGAGTGGGTTGGACGTGATCATCGTCGTCTCGGTCATGCCGTAGCGCTCGAGCACAGCGTGTCCGGTACGGACGCGGAACTCGTCGTGCGTCGAAGCCAGCAGCGGCGCAGAGCCCGAGATGAACAATCGCATCGAGGTACACACCTCCGCGTTGAAGCGTGCGTCCGCGAGCAGACGGGTGTAGAAGGTCGGCACACCCATGAAGATGGTTGCCCGCGGCAAGTGCTCGATGACGACGCCGGCATCGAAGCGCGGCAGGAAGATCATCGGCGTGCCGTTGGCCAGCGTGCAGTTGATGGCCACGAACAGACCATGCGCGTGGAACACGGGAAGCGCGTGCAGAAGAACGTCGTCCGACCGGAATCCCCACGCCTGATGCAGCGCCGCCGCATTCGACGCGAGGTTGCGGTGCGTGAGCATCGCGCCCTTGGGACGTCCGGTCGTCCCGCTCGTGTACAGGATCGCTGCAACATCATCCGGTTCGGGGTCCACGTCTTCGAACGCATCACGTTTCACCTCGCCGAACCCTTCGGCGTCGCGCACGACGAGCGCTGGCTCGGCGTCTGCGACGAGGTCCGCGACCTCCGCGTCGGTGTAGGCGGTGTTAATCGGCACGAAGATGGCGCCGGAACGCAGGCACGCCAGGTACAGCAGGACCGCGAAGGGCGACTTCTCGATCTGCACGGCGACACGGTCCCCAGGTCGCACACCCCGGGCGCGCAACGTGTTCGCTACGCCCCCCGACAGCGCGTCTGCGTCCCCATATGTCATCGTCGTCCCGTTCGGCGAGATGATGAATGGCGTCCGAGCGTCGGGACGACGGAGGGCGAACAACGCCGGGAGTGTGTCCACAGATGACGATCGTATCGATGCCACTCTCGGACGTTCGCGTGATAGACGTCACCCTGGCGCGCGCCGGACCGACGTGCGTGCGCCAGCTCGCCGATTGGGGCGCGGACGTGATCCGCGTGGACGCGCCGTCGGATCCGTCCAAGGGCGGCGACGACCAACGTCTCACATCGGACTACCAGAACCTCCATCGCAACAAGCGATCGGTGTCGCTGGATCTGAAGACCGCGCGCGGCGTCGACCTGCTGCTGCGCTTGGCGGACACTGCGGACGTGCTCGTCGAGAACATGCGTCCCGGCGTCAAGCACCGCCTCGGCTTCGACTACGAAACGGTGCATCGCCGCAATCCGCGTCTCGTGTACGCGTCGCTCTCCGGCTTCGGACAGGACGGTCCGTACGCCGACCGTGGTGGCGTCGATCAGATCGCGCAGGGCATGGGGGGTTTGATGAGCGTCACGGGTCTACATGGAAGCGACCCGACGCGCGTCGGGATCCCTGTTGCCGATCTATCCGCCGGTCTGTACCTCGCGATCGGCGTTCTCGTCGCGCTGCACGAGCGTGCACGCACGGGAACGGGACGCTGGGTGCAGACGTCGCTTCTCGAGGCGATGATCGCGATGATGGACTTCCAGGCGGCTCGTTTCACGATCGATGGCGATGTGCCGGTGCAGGAAGGAAACCACCACCCGACCCAGATCCCCATGGGCTGCTTCCGGACGAGCGATGGCCATATCAACATCGCCGGGCCGGGCGGACGATTGTGGCGGCGGTTCTGCGATGTCATCGGCGCCCCCGGTCTCGTGACCGATGATCGCTTCAACTCCAGTGCCAAGCGTTCGGCGAACCGGGCCGAGCTCAACGCGCTCATCGCAGAGCGCATCGCGTCGCGGACGACGGCGACGTGGGTCGAGGTCCTCAACGCGAGCGGCGTTCCGGCCGGGCCCGTCTACTCCATGGACGAAGTCTTCGCCGACGAACAGGTACGTCACCTGCGACTCGCGAGTGAGATCCCTGGCGCTGTCGGAGTCGTGCGCAACGCCGTGACGATGACGGACGGTCCGCCGACGGTGCGAACGCCGACGCCGGCGGCCGGCCAGCACACCGCCGAGATCCTCGCCGAGATCGGCGTATCGGAGGCCGAGATGACCGAACTACGGGCGAACGGAGCGATCGCGTGAGACAAGGTACCGGAACGGACAAGCTCCTCCTGGACATCGAAGACGGCATCGCGCGAATAACGTTCAACAACCCGGGCAAACACAACGCGTTGTCGATCGAGATGCGCGAAGGATTGGTAAGCGCGCTCAAGACGGTGCGTGACGACAAGGAGGTGCGCGTCGTCGTACTGACGGGAGCGGGCGATAAGGCTTTCGTGTCCGGAGCGGACATCTCCGAGTTCAAGGAGCAGCGGACGTCGGCCGAGTCGCGAGCGGTGTTCGATCGCGCGGGCGAGCAACTGGCACGGGCATGGGCCGACCTCAACATGCCGGTGATCGCGATGATCCGCGGCTACTGCATCGGCGGCGGCCTGCTCACGGCGATGCAGGCCGACATCCGGATCGCGTCCGACGATGCACAGTTCGGCGTACCGGCAGCACGCCTCGGGCTCGGCTACGGGTACGGCGGCGTGAAGCAACTCGTCGATACCGTCGGATCGGCGTGGACGGCTGAGATCTTGTTCTCGGCCCGCCGGTTGTCGGCGGACGAAGCCCTGCACATCGGTCTCGTGAATCGAGTCGTTGCGAGCGATCAGCTTGAGACAGAAGGGATGGGACTCGCGGACATGATCCGCGCGAACGCACCGCTCACGATAGCTGCGTGCAAGGCCGCGATCCGCGAGGCGCGTCGCGATCCCGACCGGCGCAACCTCGAGGCCGTTGCGGCGATGGTCGAGGCGTGCTTCCGCTCCGACGATTACATCGAAGGTCAGCGCGCATTCCTCGAGAAGCGGCCGCCCCGCTTCGAGGGACGCTAGGTGACGCCGTTGCAGAGTTAGGGCTGCAACACGCCGATCGCGGTAAGCAACGTCCGGTTGAACGGATCGATGTCGATCTTTGCGATCTCATCGTCCGCGAACCATGCGATCTCGGTCACCTCGTCCATGTCGGGACGCGGAACCCCGTTCTCGATGCGCGCCTCGTAGACCATCGAGACGTACGCGACCTCATCCCCGTTCGGGTACGTCGCGCGGAAGTCCGGGCCACCGACGCAATCGATGAGTCGTGTGATGACAACGTCTACGCCGATCTCTTCGCGCGCCTCGCGCTTCGCCGCGGCCGCCGGGGACTCGCCAACTTCGATCGCGCCACCGACGGTTTGCCATTGCGCGAAGTCGGAGGAACGCACGAGAAGGAGTCGTCCGGAGTCGTCCCGGACGAGCACAGCGACCGACGGAAGCAACAGCAACTCGTGACCGATCCGTGCCCGGAGGCGCTTCACATAGTCGCCGGACATCATGCGCTCCGGCTGAGCGTCTGAGCCGACGTCTCCCGCTGAGTCCGATCCTGTCGCTGCGTCGGAACCTACTTACGTTGCCGCGGCGAGCAGCCGTGACACGTCCGCCGACGCAGCGAGACCGTCCTTCAGGCCCGCTTCGACTCCGTCGGCGCGACGGCTGACGTCCATCAGGTTCATCCCGATCGCGGCGAGCTGCTCTCCGCCGGTGATCGTGACCAGCTCGATGCCGGCGTCCCGGACGAGGCTCAGCTCGGCGTCCATCATGCGGGCGAACGGTCCCAAGGCCGCGTTCGGACCGATGAACAACGTGACGTCCACGCGCGCTTCCGACAACACGCGCGCGGTGTGGCCCTTGCCGCGCGGACCGTCCATGAACCGTCGTCCGCCGAACGCGACGGTGGGGAAGAACCCCGGGATCGCGCACGACGACGCGACGGCCCGCACCAACTCGATGCCGTCCTCACGCGACCACACCACTCCCTGGCCGGTGTCGCAGTCGCACGACGTCACGCGCAGGTCGACGGCTGGCCACTCGTCGGATCTGAGCATCCCTCGAAACGAGTCGACGAAGGCGTCCTCGGACAATGCTGTTTCGGCGTGCTGAGCGAGTGCGCCGATACGCGCGCCCACGTCGTCGCGGCCGGACGACATCAACTGCATGATCTCGGCTTGTGGCCCGGCGCTGAAGTCGGGAGCCGGACGGTTCGCGTTGGACGAACTGGGAGCGCGCCGTTGCACCGCGACGAGTTCGTCGAGGTCGTGTCCGAGCGCCGCCTGTGCACCGATCACCGAACCCGCCGAGCTTCCCATCACGACCGCGGCGGACGTCGGGTCCAGCCCGCACTCATCTTTGAGAGCCGCCAGCACGCCCGTCTCCCAGGCGATGCCCACGATGCCGCCGCCGCCCATCACGAGTCCCAACCGCATCTTGACCTCCGCGTCGACCGCTACAGTTCATAACACTTCGAACGATCCGCGAGTCAACGGAGGGCGGCGTCTATGGAGATAGTTCAGGAAGTCTGCGAGCGGGGTGTTGTCGAACGACGTGTCGATCTCAAAGTTGCCAGCGGCGAGATCGTGCCGGGCATCGTCTGGCTGCCGGAGGACGCTACCGCGCCCCGACCGACGGTGATCCTCGGTCACGGAGGTGTGGTCCACAAGCGCGCGCCCGAGGTCCTCGGGCTCGCGCGGCGCCTCGTCCGGCACCGGGGTTACGCGGCCGTCGCGCTCGACGCTCCGGAGCACGGCGAGCGCATCACCGACAAGGAGGCGGCCCGGACGATGCGCCGCTCCGTCCAGGCTCGGATCGAGGAAGGCCCCGGCGGCGGCATGCCCGTGGTGGTGGACGAGGACCGGGCGGCCGGATTCGCCGCTCGGATGACCGGCCACGTCGGAGAGCTGACAGAGTTGGTCGATGACCTCGTCTCGTCCGGCTTCATCGACGACCGGCTGGGCTACTGGGGCATGTCGATGGGTACGGGGATCGGTCTTCGATTCGTCGCGTCCGAGCCCCGAATCAAGGCCGCCGTGCTCGGTCTGGCTGGGCTCGGTGCCGGTATGGGCGGGGACGAGTTCGAGGCGGCGGCGCGCTCTCTACGCGTGCCCATCCTGTTCCTCTTCCAGTGGGACGACGAGTTGATCGGCCGCGATTCCGGTATCGCGCTCTTCGACGCCATCGGCTCGACGGAGAAGACCCTCCACATCAATCCCGGGGGTCACGTCGAGGTGCCGGTCTTCGAGAACGACTCCGCCGAGACGTTCTTCGTCCGACATCTCGGCGCGGGAGGGTAGCGGGTTCGCGGCGCCCGGCGAAGCTGTCACGCCAAGGCCGACGCCGCTGTCATTTACGCGTGCTCCGAAGCGCGGGTGTCGGCTCTCTCACGTGGCGCGTTCGTCGAACAGAGCCAGCTCGGCGGCGTCCGGAGGTTCGAACTGGCGTGCCCACTTCTCAAGATCTTCGCGCTTGATCGGCGCCGTGCCTGGCGCGGCTCGTTCGTTGCGGATGTCGAGTCGTCGCCAGAGCTCATCGATCGGCGCCTCGAGGTAGTGCAGTTCCACCGCGACGCCGAGACTTCGCGCGGCTAACCGGAGCTCGTCCCGTTCCTCGCGCGCCCAGAAGCCATTTTCCAAGATGACGCTCTGGCCGAGGCCGAGCAGCTCTTGGCCGAGGCGCCAGAGCCGTTGCTCCAGTCGTACGCGCCCGTCTTCGTCGTAGTAGTCGATGCCAAGGTCGTGCTTCCATTCATCGGGGCACAACCGCACGGCCGGAATTCCTCGCGCAAGTCGCTTCGCGAGTGTCGTCTTGCCCGAACCGGGCAAGCCACAGATAAGGATCAATCGAGGTTCAGTCATGGCCGACCAGTTGATCGCCGTCAGAGCCGCACGTCCAGGTGGATGTCGTCGGGTTCGAGGGCGAACAGCTCGGGGTCCGGGGTCGCGAGCGGTTCGAAACCGCAACTCATGTAGAAGTCGACGGTGCCGCGCGTCGGTGTCGCGGAGACATACAGGCGCGATGCACCGTCGCCGCGCGCGAGGGCGATGACCTCGTCTGTCAGGCGACGACCGAGCCCCGTCCGGCGATAGAGCCGGGAGATGTGGAGAACAGCGAGTTGCGCGAAGTCTTTCGCGCCCGGACGCGCGTAGATGGCGAAGCCGGCGAGACGATTGCCGTCGAACGCACCGAGCATCACGCCGCGATCGAGTAGCGGCCGCCACTCGTCGATGTAGTGCTGCACCCGGGCCTCGCGCGGCCCGCCCCACGGCGAGGCGTCGATGTCGACGTCGATCAACGTGAGCCGTCCGTCGACGGTGACGTATTGCTGCGTGATCCGCTCGGAGCGATCGATCTCGGCGATCCGCTTGAGCTCGGCGATGGTCATCTGTCGGATGGTCGGCAGCACAGCACTCCTCACTCCCGTTCAGAAAGAATGTACGGAGAAAGGCGCACGAGTACGGGGGATCGCCCGCCGCCATGGCCAACACGCTTGGGTTGCGCAACGTGATGTTCGAAGTGGATGACCTCCAGGCCGTCCTCGATCGATCGGCCGCGGACGGCTACGGCCTGATCGGCGGCGTCGGAGAGTACGAGCAGATGTGGCGCATGGCCTACGTGCAGGGGCCGGAGGGAATCATCGTCGCGCTGGTCGAGCGGATCGACTGACCGGACGACCCTCGCCGTTCGGTAACTTGCAGCGATGGACGCGTTCTTCACGAAGGACGGATCTTCGCTCGTGCCGGCCCCCGTCGCCCGCGGACCGTGGGCGGCCGACATGCTCCACGGGAGACTGCTCGCCGGACTCCTCGCATGGAGGGTCGAGAGCGATCACGGCGATCCCGAGTTCCACCCGGCGAGAGTGACCGTCGACCTGTTCCGATCGCCGCCGATGCGTCCGCTCGAGGTCGCGGCACATGTCGTCCGGGACGGGAGACGGATCCGGGTGGTCGATGGAACCGTGACGATCGATGGTGACGTCTACGCACGCGCGAGCATCGTCCTGCTCAAACGGACGGAGCAGCCGACGGGCGACGTCTGGTCCGCGCCGACGTGGGACGCCCCGCGTCCAGATGCGCTGTCGGAACCGGCATGGGACGCGCCGTGGGAGATGCGTCCCATCAGCGAAGGCGGGTTCGGATCGTTCAGCCAGAAACGTATGTGGCTGCGAGAGGTGCGCGACCTGGTCGAAGGCGAACCGATGACACCTCTCATCCGCGTTGCGACCGCCGCCGATATCGCGAACCCGCTCGCGAACTCAGGAACGAACGGCCTCGAATTCATCAACGGCGACATCACGCTCTACCTCGCGCGTCTCCCCGTCGACGAGTGGATCGGCTTCGAGGTCGCGCGCCATGTCAGCGACGAGGGAGTGGCGATCGGCGAGTGCGTCGTGTACGACACGCGGGGGCCGATCGGGACGTCGACCGTCAGCGCGGTCGCACAGCGCCGGATGCAGATGTCTCCTCCGAACGACGATCCGGGATGAACAGCCGTGAGCCCGTCTTGCCGTCCGGGCTCTACGGCATCGGAGCTTCGTCGTGGACCGTCTGAGACACCAAGGTCCGCGTCGCTCGCGCTCGATCAACTCCGCTATACGGCATACGCGGATCGTGGCGGTCTTCGCCCTTCTCGCCGTCGTTGGAGCCGTGCTGTCCGACGTCGTGAGCGACAGTTTCTGGGAGCGTCACGCGTTGCTTGCCGGCTTGGCTTCGAGCGTCCTCGTGGTGGTGCTGTCGGTCGCTGTGATCAACGAGGTTCTCGAACGAAGGCGAAGACAGCGGTGGCGCATCCTCGCCCAATACGTGATGTTCGAGTTGATCCAGAACGCACGGATGATCTGGTCGGGCATCGTGGACGTGGCCGGCCTGTTCCCGACGGCTGCGAATCAGCGTGATTCCATCGATGCGGGTGCCAAGTTGGTTCGCGATACGCCTGCGCTGACGGCCGCGCTCCGCGAAGCTCTCGACCATGCCGACAGCCGCGCTCGCCTGCACGCAGAGATGGCGGTTCTCGCAGAACATTCCGACGAAGTACTGGGTAGATGGGCAGCGGTGATGCTCAATTCCGACGAGTACGCAGAAGTTCTCGACCGGCACGTCGAATTGGTCGGAAGTGTCGTATGGATCTCCGGCCTGATGGATTCTTCCGACCCGCCCGACGACGCTCGCAGATTGAGACGAGCTCGCAGCAGCCCGGCGACCCAGATCCAGAGCGAAGGCGGCTCCGAATGGTTCGCCGACCGACTTGTGGTGATGACCCAACTCGCGGAGGCACTGGACCGGGGAACCCTTGAGGTTGCGCTCCGCGTCGTGCCCGTCGAGTGGTGGGAGGCGCGGCTCGGCGGACCCGCCCGCTAACGCGTCGAACTGCACCGAAGGCCGGTCGCGAAAGCGCGCGGCGGACTTGATCCTCGGTGTGCATGAGATTTCGATCGCGGTTGTGGTTCTGTGGGGCGGTCTCACATCGCAGGTTCCGCCGCCGACACGTGGAACAGAGTCGCTTCGGGTGGCCCGGCCAGCGCGCTGGGCAGGAGTGACATGACCTTGGCGACTTCGGGGAGCGCTTCCTGGCGCTCCCGGGCAGCCACATCCTCGAACACCTCCGTGGCGATCAGAGTGTTCGGTTCGGTCAGGTCGCGGCCCACATCGAAATGGATCACGCCGGGCAGCGAGCGGCTCGCCGTGACGACGTCGCTCATAGCGTCGGACACGGCGCTCGCTTGATCGGGCTGACACTGCACCTTGAAACGGAGAACGATCACCCTGACCCCCTTTCTACGACCACCAACGGATACTCCTAAACGGAGTAATGTCCGAAGATAGTCCTGTCAGGAGTATGCTGTCAATGGTGGCTGGCTCGGCTCGGAAGTTGACGACGACGTCCTATGCCGTCCTGTCGCTGCTGGCGCTGCGTCCGTGGACAACGTACGAACTGGCGCAGCAGATGAAGCGGAGCCTTCACTGGTTCTGGCCTCGAGCAGAGAGCAACGTGTACGTGGAGCCCAAGAAGCTCGTCGCCCAAGGTCTGGCGCGTGCCGAGAGGCGCTACAAGGGCCGGCGACCGAGCACGGTCTTGAAGATAACTCCGGCCGGCCGGCGGGCCTTGACCAAATGGGTGCAACAGTCGGGTGATCCGGAGCCGCATCTCGAGTTCGAGGCGATCGTGCGTGTCCTCGCGGCGCAGTGCGTTGAGGTCGAAGACATCCGGAGGCTCCTCGAGGCCGTGCGGGATCGCATGGAGGATTTTGTGGAATTCGGTGAGGCGCAGGGTGCCGAAATCGCTACGACCGGCGGACCGTTTCCCGATCGGACTCACATCATCGCCCTCGTGCACGGGTTCATGGATATCTACGTGGACGCCATACATCGGTGGTCGCTGTGGGCCCTTGACGAGGTCGGGCGATGGCGAGACACGGCTCCGGACGACGAGAAGATCACGAGGGCACGCCAGCTCTTGCTGACGCCTGTTGCCGAGGTCGGTGCCCGCGCCGGACGCAGCACCGGCGTGGTCTCACGCCGCGGCGAAACGCACAGCGAGCGCCGGTGAAGCATCACGCGGGATAGGGTATGGGGCGTGCTACGCCGCGTAGGGGTTGCGCTCGCGCTGGCGTTCGTTGGGGCGTGCTCGAGCCATACGGCGCCGCCGACGGCGACCACCTCTGCTCCGTCCGCGAGTCCGACGCCGACCGTCCCGTCCGAGACCGCCGTCGGCACTGAGACCAATCCGGTCGGCGACATCCCGGACTCCACGCAATTCGTCAACTATCACTCGACTGCCGGCCACTACACGCTGACGCATCCCGAAGGATGGGCGCAGCGCGCGAACGGGTCGGGTGTCATGTTCTCCGACAAGGAGCACTCGATCACCGTCGCGCTCACTTCGGCGTCCGGTCCGCGGACGCCCGGCACGACTCGCAGCATGGACGAACCACAGGTGCGGTCGTCAGTCCCCGCTTTCGAAGAAGTGAAGATCGCGACGGCAACGCTTCCCGGGGGCCCGGCCGTCCTCTTCCGCTACCGGATGAACTCGGCCCCCGATCCGGTAACGGGAAAGAAGGTTCGCCTGGAAGTCGACCGCTACGAGATCTACTCGTCGGGACGTCTCGCGATCCTGTCGCTCTCAGCCCCTGCCGGCTCCGACAACGTCGACGTCTGGAACAAGGTCTCCCAAAGCTTCGTTTGGTCGTAGATGCACGTCCTCGAGGCGGCGGGTCTCCATCGGTTCTTCCACACCCCAACCGACGAGGTTGTCGCATTGAAAGACGTCAGCCTCTACGTCGATGCCGGCGAATTCGTCGCCGTCGTCGGACCTTCTGGCTCTGGGAAGTCGACCTTGCTCGCATGCCTGGCGGGCCTCGACGATCCGGACGGCGGTCGCGTCAGCGTCGTCGGGCAGACGATCTCGCGCCGTACCGAAGCGGACAGGGCTGCACTTCGCGCGAGGCACATCGGGATCATGCTCCAGGGACACAACCTCTTCGATCATCTGACCGTCCGCGGGAACACGAAACTCGTCGCGCGCCTCGCGCGATCTCATTCGGCTGATCGTCTGGCCGACCTCGGTATCGCGTCCCGCGCAGATCTCGCTCCGACCAAGCTGTCGGGCGGTGAGGCCGCGCGCGCGTCGATCGCCATCGCGATCGCGTCAGATCCGGACGTCGTGCTCGCCGACGAGCCGACGGCCGAACTCGATGGCGACACGGAAAGCGTCGTCGTTGAGCTGCTTCGGGAGCTCTGCCGCGAAGGGAAGGCGGTACTCGTCGTCACCCACAGCGAGCGCGTCGCGTCCGCGGCCGACCGTGTTCTGACGCTCGATGACGGAGAGCTCCGTGCCTGAGCTCATCGCGTTGCGCGGCGCGACGAAACAGTTGGACCTTCCTTCGCGCGAACGCATCACCCCCGTGCGAGAAGTCACGGCAACGATCGAACAAGGCTCGCGGACGGTCGTCACGGGTCCGTCCGGAAGCGGCAAGACGACGCTGCTCCATCTGTGCGCCGGGCTCGACGTGCCCACGTCGGGGTCGGTCGCGTGGCCGTCGTTCGATCACGGTCCGGCCGTTCCCGGACTGATCGGTGTCGTCTTTCAGGCGCCGAGCTTGATCACATGGCTGTCGGCGAAGGCCAACGTTGCGGTTCCCCTTCTCGCAGGCGATGTCGCGCCGGACGAAGCACTCGCGCGCGCCCACGACATGCTCGCGAGGTTCGGCCTCAAGGATCTCGCCGATCGATTCCCGTCGGAGCTCTCAGGTGGCCAAGCACAACGCGTCGCCCTCGCGCGCGCACTCGTGACGCGCCCAGCGGTCGTGCTCGCTGATGAGCCAACGGGTCAACTCGACGGTGCAACGGGAGCGTCCGCGATCGACACGTTGCTCGATGCATGCGACGAGGAGACGGCGGTGCTCGTCGCGACGCACGATGAGCGCATCGTGTCTCGGTTCTCCTCTCGCTGGCTCATGGTGGACGGAGCACTCGCTTGATCGCTCGCTGGATCTTCGGCGAGCTCCGTCGCCGGCCCGGTTACGCCATCGCGATGGCCGCAACGATCGCACTTGCCGTCGCTTTCACCGCGTCGCTCGGCGCGTTCCTCGTCTTCGTGCGGACGCAGGTCGAAACGAAGGCCGCGGCCGATGTCGACGTCGACTGGCAGGTACAACTCGCGCGCGGTGCCGACCCCTCGAACGTCCTGCACACGATCGCGTCGTCGCCGGGAGTCGAACGGTACGCGCTCGTCGGCTACGGCGACACGGTCGGCTTCCAAGCGTCGACCGGCGGGACGGTGCAAACGACGGGACCGGGCAAGATCGTCGGCCTCGATCCGAAGTACAGAGCGCTCTTCGCTCCCGAGATCCGAAACCTCGTCGGCTCGGGGAGCGGTGTCCTGCTCGCTCAGCAAACGGCCGCCAATCTCCGGGCCGGACCCGGCGACGAGATCAGCGCCACGTTGCCGACCGGGCGCGTTGTTCGGATGCGCGTCGACGGCGTGGTCGACCTCCCGCGCGCGGACAGCTTCTTCCAGGTCGTCGGTGCCGCTCCCGGGGCAGGACCGCAAGCCCCACCGGACAACGTGGTCCTCCTGCCGCTTGCTCGTTGGACGAAGCTCTTCGATCCCGCGACCGGCTCGGGCGCATACGAACTGCATCTGCATCTGAAGCGTCACCTCCCACGCGATCCGTCCAAGGCGTACGCCGAACTCACGGCGATCCGTAAGAACGACGAAGCGAAGCTCGCCGGTGCCGCGATGATCGGCGACAACCTCACAGCGCGGCTCGGCGGTGCACGCACCGACGCGGCGTACGGTGAGCTGCTCTTCGCGTTCCTCGGCGTTCCCGGCGTCGCGCTCGCCATCGCGATCATCGTCCTCATCGCGCTTGCCGGAGCCGAACGACGCCGGGCCGATCAAGCCCTCTTGCGGATACGCGGCGCACGCCCGCGAACCATCGTCACGCTCGCTACGGCGGAGGGGTTGGCTCCAGTCATCGTCGGGACGCTCGGCGGCATCGCAGTCGCCGGCCTTGTCGCCATGTCGTTCTGGCGACTCGGTCCCACGAAGATCGCTTCGCCGCTCGTCGTCGGCGGCGTCGTCGGCGTGGTCGCCGGCCTTGCAGCGCTCGCCGTTCCGGCATGGCGCAACGTCCGGACCTGGTCGATCCGGCGGTCGATCGCCATCGAAGCACCCGACGTCCGCTCGCGCGGGGCACTGATCGCCATCGCCGCGGCTTTTGCGATGGTCGCCGGGCTCGCCGTCTGGTACACGACGCGTCGCGGTTATGACGTTGTCGTCGCGCCAGAAGGCGTCGCGACGGTCTCCGTTTCATACCTCGCACTCGCCGGACCCGCGCTCGCCTGGCCCGCCGCACTTCTTGTCTTGGCGACTTCGGGTGGAGCGATCCTTCGCGCCGTCGGCCGTCCGGCGGCTGCGCTCGTGTCGGGACTCACGAAAGGGCTCGCGGCTCTCGTGCCGGCGTGGCTCGCGCGCGTACGCGCCGTGGCGCTTCGTCCGGTGCTGTTGATCGCTCTCGCCGTCGCGTTCGCCGTCTCGACGTCGATCTTCGACACATCGTTCGCGCATCAGTCACAGGTCGACGCAGAGCTCACGAATGGTGCGGATGTCTCCGCGCAAGCGCCGCCCGGCGTCGACCTGGCGCGCTCGGCCCACGACGTCGCGCGGATCGCGGGCGTCGGCGCGAGCGCTCTCATGCGACACCGGTTCGCCTATGTGGGGAACGACCTTCAGGACCTGTACGGTGTCACGCCGGAGCTCACCCGCGCGACATCCCTCTCCGACGCGTACTTCGCAGACGGACATGCGGCCCAACAGATCAGCGCGCTCGGTCGCACACGCGACGGTGTCTTTATCGCGGACGAAACGTTGATCGACTACGCGTTACATCGCGGAGATCCGATCTTCCTCCGCGTGCTTGACGTGAGGACGCACCGCTACACGCCTGTTCCATTCCACGTTCTCGGTGTCGTTCGGGAATTCCCGACGGCTCCAACCGACTCGTTCCTCGTCGCGAATGCTTCGTATCTCCGCGATGTCACGCACTCGGACTCTTACGAAACGCTTCTCGTTCGCTCGAACGGGCGGTCTCCGAGATCGGTGGCTGCCGATGTGCGTCACGTCGTTCCGGCAGGAGCGACCGTGCAGGACATCGTTTCGGAGCGGCGCATCATCGCGTCGGGGCTCGTCGCCGTCGACGTCCACGGCTTGATGCAGATCGAGATCGTCTTCGCGACGCTCGCGGCCCTGGCCGGCGTTGCGTTACTGCTCGCACTGACCTTCGCGGAGCGTCGCCGGAGCTTCGTGATCCTGCGGGTCCTCCGCGTGACGGCACGCCAGATCACGGGCATCGCGGGCGCCGAAGCGGCGTCGGTCGTGTTCGTCGGCGGGGTCGCCGGCGCGGCGTTCGGCGGCGCCATCGGCTTCATCCTGGTGAAGGTGCTCCGGGGGATCTTCGATCCACCGCCGCAACACCCCCTTGTTCCGTGGACGTACCTGGTGGCGCTGGCGTTTGGCATCACCGTGGTCGCCGTCGCTGCGACGGCCTTCGGTGTCCGACGCGGGTCGCGGACCGGACCGAGCGAACTGCGGAGCGCCGCCCTCTAGGTCATCCAGTTGGCCGGGTGTCGTCGTTTGCGATTGCGGCGGGAGAAACAACGTCGCCATCGGACGTTACGATGCTTCGTCCGGAGGTGATCCATCACGGGGACCACGCAGCTCGATCGCAGGCAACTTCGCGAGCTCGCGGTCCTGCTGTGCGGTGACAACGGCCCCCGGTACCGGACGAGGCGCGAGCTCGTCCAGCTCTTCCGTCATCTCGGCGTGACCATCGACGATCCGAACGCCGGCTCGCGCCGCCAGCTCGCAATGTCAGGCCTCGAAGCGCTCGTTTCGCGCCCGGACGGGATGGCGAACATCGTGACGGCGCTCGCACGCGACGCACCGGACGTCGCTGCGCGAGCGGAACGCGCGACGCAGGAACGGTCGAACCTGCTCGAAGAGGTTCTCGAGCAGATCAGACGCCGGTTCGGCGATGTCATGACTCGTCCGCGTCCATCGATCGAACGAGGAACCTTCCGTCCGTGCTTCCGTTTGACGCTCGGTGAGAACGGCTCGGCGTGGCTCGACGCGCATCTGCAGTCGACGAGCGATCCGAGCCTGGTTGTCCCCCTCGAAGAGGTCGCGAGCCAGAACGCATCGGCGTTCGCCTTCGGACGCCGCACATTGTCACCGGCCGCCGCAGTGATGGCCGCACTCGTTCGCGCTTCGACGATCTTTCCGCCGATCGAACGCATCAGACCGTCGCGGCCGTGGACCCAACTCGACGAAGAAGAGCTCGCGCTGTTCGTCGGCCTCGCCGCTCGGGAGCTGACGCGTGCCGAGTTCGGTGTCGTCCTCCCGACGGAGCTGACGACCGCGGGACGACGACGACTTCGGCTGCGGGCGCAGGTCGGGTTGGAGCAACCGGTCGACGGCCTGACCTCCGGCCTCACCGCGGACACGCTCGCGTCCTTCACGTGGGAAGCGGCGATCGACGACGAGGTTCTCACGCCGGACGAATTCGAAGCGATCGCCAACGCGAAGCGAGAGCTTGTCCGGTGGCGAGAGCGGTGGGTACTCGTCGACGAACGAGACATCGCAAACGCGAAGATCGTCGTCGGGACGTCCGGCACGCTTCCGCTCAACCGTGCGGCGGCCGCCGTGCTTGCCGGCGACGCGTCGATCGCCGGACGCAAAGCGACGGTCGTTCCGGACGACGCACTTCGTTCTCTCGTCGATCGCTTGAACGATGCGACGGCACCCGTCGGCGTCGGCGAACCCGAAGGATTCGTCGGAACGCTGCGCCCGTATCAGGCCCGCGGTGTGAGCTGGCTCGCGCACCTCGAGTCGTCCGGCTTCGGCGGCTGCCTCGCCGACGACATGGGGCTCGGCAAGACGATCATGATCATCGCCTTTGCGCTGCACGATCCGCGTCCGACGCTCGTGGTCTGTCCGACCTCGGTGATCGGCAACTGGGAACGCGAGATCTCGCGCTTCGCGCCGAGCCTCGAGGTCGTCCGGCATCACGGTCCCGGACGCGCAGCGACATCGGCAGCGCTCGAGGAGCAACTCCGCCTCCGGACGATCGTCCTGACGTCGTACGGACTCCTGCGACGCGATCGTGCGTTGCTCAGTGGGGTCCGGTTCGGACGCGCCGTCCTTGACGAAGCGCAGAACATCAAGAATCCGGGCGCGCAGCAGACACGCGCGGCGCGCGCTCTCAACGCGCAGAGCCGTCTCGCGCTCACGGGAACGCCCGTCGAGAATCGGCTGACCGACCTCTGGTCGATCATGGAGTTCAGCAACGCAGGCCTCCTTGGACCGTCCGACGACTTCATCGAACGCTTCGCGGGTCCGGTCGAACGCGGCGACACAGAGGCGACCGAGCGCCTGCGGAGGATCGTCCGGCCATTCGTTCTGCGTCGACTGAAGAGCGATCCGGGCGTCGCGCCGGATCTCCCGGAGAAGTTCGTGTCGTCAGTCGTCTGTCCGCTGACGCCCGAACAAGCCACGCTCTACCGCGCGACGGTGGACGAAGCGCTCGACGCGATCGCGAGCGCCGAAGGGATCAAGCGGCGCGGACACATCCTCGCGCTCATAACGAGCCTCAAGCAGATCTGCGATCACCCGGCCGTGTTCCTGAAACAGTCCGGTCCGCTCGGGGGCCGGTCGGGCAAGCTCGCGCGCGTGACCGAGATGCTCGAGGAGGTCGTCGCCGAGGAGCAGGCAGCGCTCGTGTTCACGCAGTACGTGACGATGGGACGCTTACTGAAGGAACATCTCGGCGAGACGCTCGGCGTCGAGCCGACGTTCCTGCACGGCGGGACGTCGCGGGCGTCGCGAGACCGCATGATCGAGCGGTTCCAGCGTGACGACGGCCCGCCCATCTTCATCCTGTCGCTGCGTGCCGGTGGAACCGGACTCAACCTCACGCGTGCGACGCACGTCTTCCACTTCGACCGCTGGTGGAATCCTGCCGTCGAGGATCAGGCGACGGACCGGACGCACCGCATCGGACAGACGAAGAAGGTGATGGTGCATGCGCTCAGTGTGTCCGGGACGCTCGAAGAGCGCATCGCCGACCTGCTCGAACGAAAGCGCAATCTTGCGGAGCGCATCGTCGGAGCGGGCGAGCGCTGGATCACGGAGCTCTCCGACCGGGAGCTGAAGGACCTCGTTTCGCTCTCGACGGCGAACGTGACGAGGCTCTCCTGACCAACCGCAGTGCGCGTATCAGCGTCGAACGCGTACGACGAAGGGCAGGTCGACGGTTGCTCCGCCGAAGTCGACGACGTGCGCGACTCCTGATCTCCTACCGGCTCTTCGGTAGGCGTGCGCGCCTTCGACGTCGAAGCCACCCGCCGTGTCGGTGACGATCGTCCCGGCACTTCGGTGTCCATCTCCCCAATCGATCGTCGCCGCGTAGTCGCCTGTCGATCCGTTCGGATCGGCGTCTGCGAATTGGGCAACGATGCTGTTGATCTTGCCGCGGGCGTTCGTTCGTACCACCGTCGTCGACGGCGGTGCCGGCTCGGCGTAGACGAGGTCGTCCGCGGCGACGAGGTTGACGCCGCTCTCGGGAGCCTCGGTGCTGTCGGCGCTGAACGTCGATCCGTCGAAATCGAAGATCGTCCCTGAGCCGAACGTGATCTTGACGCTCGTGACGACCGATCGGTCGAACAGCTCCCCGATGAATTCGGCTTGTCCCGCTGTGCCGACGGGCGCGTAGAAGGTGCCGAGACTCGTCGCTCCGTCGAAGTACTCGATGCTCGTCGAGTTCGGGAGCCGGACGTTCGCGAACACCGCGCCGAAGCCCCGGGTCGTTTGCTGGACGGGTGTCGTCGTCCCGTGCGTCGACGGCGTGACGAACGCGAGCGTTGCGACGTTCGCGTTGAACGGTGCGAACGCCTTCGTCGGACTGAACGGATGCAGCACGTTGTCGACGCTGGCGTTCACGTCCGCGAAGGTGGACGTGTCGGTAAGGCTCAGCGGACCGGACACAGCGATGTTGCGGTCGAGCGTCAGCCCGCGCTCCTGCCAGCGATCGGTCGGAACGTTCACGACGTGTCCGTTGTCGATGACTGTGGAGTCGCCGCCGAAGTCAGTGCCGTCCAAGGCGACGCCGTCCCAGTTGATCGAGCGGAGGCCGCTCGTCTTCTCCGGAGGTGTAGCGCCATTGTCCACCCCGCCGATCGCGGCCTTGAACGCATTGAGCGCGGCGTTCGCCGTGCCCGGCGTCGTCGATGTGTTGTTGCCGCCGACCCCTGAGATCGCCGTGGCGGTGACGGGATGTCCGGGAACCAGCGACGCATCGGAGACGACGGCGCGCATGGTTGTGATCAGCTTCGCGCCTGCGGAGTCGGTGATCGTGGTCGTGACGGTCTCGAACCCTTCCTCGGCGTAGGTGTGCGATCCGTTGACGTCGAACACACCGGTCCGGACCGGATCCGCGATGACCGAGGCCGAACTGCTCGTGCCGTCTCCCCAGTCGATGACCGCGGAGAACTGTGACGCCGTTCCGCTCGGGTCGCCGTCCGTGAACGAACTCACCACACGACTGAATGCCGATCCTTCGGTCGCGGGAAAGTCGGGGCCGGTCGGTGCCGGCGCGATCCTTCCGAAGAGTCCGTGAGCTTCACCGCCGATCCCCGCCGTGAAGAAGAGCGCTCCGCGACTTCCGTTCGTACCGCCGGCGCCGAAGCGGAGACCCCAGAGCCCGGGGATCGAGATGAAGTTGTCCTGGCCGTCGAGGAGTTGGCCCTCGAACGCGAAGGTCGACGGGTCGAACGCGTTGATCCGTCCGTTGCCGAAGTTACCGACGAGGAGGTCGTTCGAGAAGGGACCGAAACCAGCCGGCGCCTTCGCGATACCCCACGGTGAGTCGAGCGTTCCGTTCGTCGCGACACGGTGGACGAAGGTGCCGGCGGTGTCGAATACGCTGACGATGCCGTTACCGACCGCTGCGACGTCATCGTGCTTCGCCGCGTCCTGAACCGCGTAGGTGACGTAGAGCAAGCCTCCGATGTTGGCGATCCCGAACGGCGCGTACCCCACAGGCAACGTGGGGTCCGTGAACGAGAACCCCGTCGTCTGTTTATTGAACGTTCCGTTGAAGACGTCGACCTTCCCCGTCCGGAAATTCGTGGCGTAGATGAAGTTCGATCCGCCGCTCGAACCGATTGCGAGGCCTTTGTAGACGGGTCCTGTCGTGAAGTTCGCGTTGTCGACCTTCATGACCGCCGTCGTCCCAGAGTTCCACCCCGCGATGGTTCCGTCCTCCGTCGCGAAGATGAAGTGCGCGCCGCCGACTCCGCCGACGTTGAAGTCGGTCGTCCCGTTGAAGACGTCGCCGGTCACAGGGGCGGGTGATGTCGCACCAGCGTTGGTGGAGGCCGGGACCGTGACGATGAGCGCCTGCGGGTTGCCGTTCCCGTCATACAGCGTTGCGTTCCCCATGCCGTTGTTGGAGATCCACATCGGTGTGGAGGTCCCCGCCGCCATGCCCCACGGATTCACGAGGTTCGTATCGGTGTGAGCGGCCGCCGGAAGGCCGGCGCTCGTGACGGCCGCTTGGCTGTCCGTGACAAGGTCGGTCAGCTGGTACCCGCCGGTCACCCCGTTGGTGTCCGTCAGCGGTGGGTCGACGATGCCCCACGCGGATCTGGCTCCGACCGACGCGAAGAGGATCAGGATCATCGCGACAAAGGTCCGGAGCCGCCTGTGCCTCGCCCTCGCCATCACGCGAACGTTACACCCTGCAGGCGACCCCGATGAATCTGCGGCCGAGGGGTCAGACCTCTTGGTTGGTCAATACGAGCGTCCCTGCTGCTGCGAACATCCCACCGACGCCTTGCGCCACGCTGATCTTCACGTCCGGCACCTGTGCCGGTGCCGTCCCACGGAGCTGACGCACGGACTCCTGGATCGCGAACATCCCGTACATGCCCGTGTGCGTGTACGACAGGCCCCCGCCGTTGGTGTTCATCGGCAGCTTGCCGCCCGGCGCGGTGTTGCCGTCCTCGATGAAGGCGCCGCCTTCGCCGGGCCCGACGAACCCGAGCGCTTCGAGTCCGTAGATCGGCAGGTGCGCGAACGCGTCGTAGACCATCAGGTGATCGACGTCGTCGCGCGCGATCTCCGCCTCGGCGAAGGCTTTCTCAGCCGACACGCGGAAGGCCTTCGACGTCGTGAAGTCCTCCATCTGAGAGATCATCGGTGTCTCGGACGACTCACCGGTCCCGAGGACGTACACAGGTCGATCGCTGATGTCTCTCGCCCGCTCCGCCGACACGACGACGAGCGCGCCGCCGCCGTCTGTTACGAGACAGCACTCGAGGAGGTGCATCGGGTACGCGATCAGTTTCGAGGCGAGCACGTCGTCGACCGTGATCGGCTCGCGGTACATCGCCCGCGGCACGTCCGCGGCCCACTGACGCTGCACGACCGCGACGTTCGCGAGCTGCTCGTGCGTGAGTCCGTACTTCTTCATGTAACGCAGCACGCCGATCGGGAACATCGACGGCGCTCCCGTCGGTCCGTACGGCGCCTCGAACTGCGCTTGCAGCGACGCCGCATCACCGCCGCGCCAGCCGCCGGCGCCGACGCGCGATCGTCCCGACTCACCATGCGTGACCAGGACCGCTTCGCACATGCCCGTCGCGATCGCCGCGGCGGCGTGCCGCACATGGAGCATGAACGAACAGCCGCCGACCGTCGTCCCGTCGAGGTACCGCGGCGTGATCCCGAGGTAGTGGGCTATCGCGACGGGGCTTTGTCCGGCGCAGGCGACGCCGTCGATGTCCGCGTTCGTCAAACCTGAGTCAGCGATCGCGTTCCGCGCGGCTTCCGCATGCAGTTCGATGCCGGACATGTCCGGGATGACGCCGAGGCGCGTCGTCTCCGCCGCGCCGATGATCGCAACCTTCCCGCGGACGCTCGTCATCAGCGCACCCCCGCCGGCTTGAACATCGGCAGCATGACGCTTCCGCGTTCCTCGAACGTCACTTCGAGCGGCATGTCGAGTACGAGCGCTTCGGGCGCCTGCTCGACGCCGACGATGTTCGACATCAACCGCGGACCTTCTTCGAGCTCGACCACCGCGATCGCATACGGAGCTTCGAACCCGGGAGCCGCGCGGTGATTGATGAGATAGGTGTGCAGCGTCCCACGGCCGGAGAGCGTCTCCCACTTGACCTCATCGGAAAGGCAAAGAGGACACGCCGGACGAGGCGGGAAGTAGAGCTCGTTGCATGGGATGCATCGCTGGAGCCTGAGCTCCCCGTCCGCGCAGCCGTCCCAGAACGGCTGCGTTTCCGGACTCGGCCGCGGTGCGGCCTTGCGTGGGACGTCACTCATCGTTGTTGGGCCCTCTCTCGTGGCGAAACGGTGGTCCGGAATGATAGCGATACAGAAGAGGGCCCGGCCGAAGCCGGGCCCCCGAGAAACTCGAAGCGGTTCGTCCTACTCGGACAGCGTCTTGCCGGTCTCCAGGAACGACTTGAGATCGGACAGGATCCACGACCAACCGCCGCCGGCGCCTTCGCTCCACTGACTCGCGACCATCTCCGCGTGCGCGGGTGCGCCTTCGAGCTCATGGACGAGCGTCAGCCGGGTGAAGCCGGGGTTCGTCTCCTCGAGCTCGTACGTGACGCGCGTCGGTGGCTCAGCCTGCTGTTCCTCCGAGAACACCGCGTGCCACGTGTGGACGAGGCGCTTGGGCGGGTCGTACTCGAGCACTTCACCGTCGATGATCACTTCCGGCAATCCGCCGAAATTGCGCATGTCGTCGGTCGCGTACGCCTTGAACGACCCACCGACGCGCGGCTCGACCTCCTGCCGGCTCTGGTACGCGTACTTCTGCGTCCACTCCGGATCCGTGATCGCGTCCCACACCTTCTGCGCGGACGCCTTGATGTACACCTCGTACACCTGCGTCGTCTTCACTTCCGTCATCGTCATGCCATCTCCTCCAGTTCGTCCTTGAGCTCCAGGAGTGCGGACACCTGGCGCTCGGTGTACTTGTCGATCCACCGGTTGTGGATCAACCGGATGGGGACGGGGTTCAGGAAATGCAGCTTCTCCCGGCCCTTCCGTCGCGTGACGACGAGACCCGCATCTTCGAGGACCCGTAGGTGTTTCATCGCGCCGAAGCGCGTCATCTCCAGCTCGGACTCGAGCTCGGAGAGCGTGCGGCCGTCACGCTCGAAGAGCCGGTCGAGCAGGAAGCGCCGCGTCGGGTCCGCGAGCGCCTTGAAGACACGATCGTCGTCGTTCACGGGACGAATCATATGTGACCGTTTGGTCACATGTCAAGAGCCGGTGTGCTACCCGCTGTAGAGCTCTTGTTTCTCGCCGCTATGCGACGAACATGCCCCCGAGTGGCCGCCCGACTTGCTGAAGTCGCCGTCACCGCACTCGACGACGTAGCCCGTCCCATTCCAGAAACTCGTGTTCGCGGAGTCCGTCCCGATGCACGGGAAGTAGCTGCAGAAGTTCGACGGGGGACTGGTGATCGTTCCTCCACGTCCGCAGAAGTTGTAGCCCCACGGATTCGCCGGCGCACCGCAGGTACTCGCAGCCGGCACCGGCGTTGCTGCGACGACGTGTGGGGTCTGGACAGGGACGGGGGCAGCTGTTCTCGGCGCAACCAGCGCGGAGCGCTGCGCCGGCGCGGCGTACACCTGTTGAGGCGACGCTGAACGGATGGGCGCCACTGTCGGCGGCGGCGTTGACTTCGGGGTCATCATCGGCGGAACATCCGTCCCCTCAGCGACCGTCGCGCGCGGTGCGATCGCACTCGCCGGCTTCTTGCCGCCGGACGAAGCGACGAGTGAGCCGATGATGATGAGCGCAACCACGCTGCCGGCGACGGGCAGAGCCCAACCGGGAAGTCGCCGCCGCGGCGGGGTTGGGTCCTCGGCGACACGCGCTCCGCAATGGGCGCATGCCTTCCATCCCGCCTCGAGTTGCTTCCCGCACTGACGGCAGAACTTCATCCGCCACCCCCATCCCGTCGACTTCGCCCGCGCCGACTATAGCTCCGGTTCCTCGGGCCGGGGCCCTAGATCTTCGTGCCGCAATCGCCGCAGAAGTGCGCGTCGGCAGGGTTCGCCGCGCCGCACTTCGGGCACGTCTTCCCGCTGGCCGGAAGCGCCGGCGCCGTCGGTCTGACCGCGTTGTGTTCGTCTAGTTCGCGCTCGAGATGCGCGAGGAACTCGGCCTCCTTGCCCTGGTGACACGCGATCGCGAGTGCGAGCCGGAAGCGGATCGCGACGGTATTCGCCTTGTCGTAGAGGAAGCCGGACACCTTCTGTCTGTTCGAGACCTGGATGCTCGTCCACGGGAGCCGCGCGTCGTTCTGGTAACCGAGCATCTTGTCGTAGGTCCACTCGCGCGCCTGTTTCGTCCCTTGGAAGACGACCCGCTGATCGGTGATCGTCACGGTGCCGGTGTCGATCGGCGTCGGAACTTCCGCTCCCTGCGTGAACGTTCCCCGCGAACCGCCGACGTGATATCGGACGCCCTTCGCGATCCGGAACGAGAACCCGGAGTACCCGCCTTGGTAGTGACCCGGCTCCCGTCGTGGTTCGATCAGCGATGCCCCTTGGAGGATGTTGAAGACACGCTCGCCCTTGTGGAGCTGAAGTGTGATGTTCTGCCCGTCGGCCATCGAGGCCGATGTGGGGTCCTTCGCCGCAACGATCATGTCCTTGAGCTCGCCGGTCTCCTGTTGCCACGTCGAGAGCGCGTGCTCGTACGAGCGCTCCGCCTTCTCCGCTCTCCGCCTCGCGAGGAAACCCACGCCGATCCTTTCGGGGGAACTTGTTCCATCTGAAGCGTGCCCCCCGGACGCGCCTCGGGAAACGTTACGACACACACGATGTTCTAGAGCGCACCGACTATCGGGTGTAGGTTCTCAACCACGTTCGTCGGCCGAGAGGAAGAGGGACACGATGCCCCGATCCAGACGCTCACCGATATGTGTCGCGTTGGCTGCTTGGCTTGTGGCTATCGTTGTCGTCGGGATCGGTGGTCGGGCCGACGCACTGACCTTCAACAGCGCGAACTTCGCCGCGGGGACTCAGCCGTTCTGGGTGACGACTGGCGACTTCAACGGCGATGGGATCGCGGACCTCGCCGTGGCGAATTTCAACAGTGGCACCGTCACGGTGCACCTGGGCGACGGTACTGGAGGATTCCAACCTCCCAGCGCGATCAGCCTCGGCGTATCGGAGCCGGACTTCATCACGGCGACGGATCTCAACGCGGACGGCAAACTCGACCTTGCGGTCGCGGACCAGTTCGGCAGCGTCGACATCCTTCTCGGCGACGGTAACGGCGGGTTCGCACCGGCGCCAGGGAGTCCGCACTCCGCGGGCGTCGGACCACGGTCGATCGCCGTCGCGGACTACAACGGCGACGGGCGGCCCGACCTCGCGGTCGCGAACTTCAATGGGCCTGACGTCTCGATCCTTCTCGCGAGCGGTGGCGGAAACTTCGGCCCGGCGACTTCGGTCCCCGTGGGCGGTAGCCCCATCTCGGTCGCGACGGCCGATCTCAACGGCGACGGCAAGGCGGATCTTGTCACCGCGAACTTCAACCAGAGCACCGTCTCCGTGCTGCTCGGGGACGGAACGGGTGGATTCACTCCGGCAACCAGTAGCCCCATCGACGTCGGGGCCAGTTCGTTCCCGTCAGGCGTTCTCGCGAAGGACCTGAACGGCGACGGCATCCCTGACATCGCAGTCGCTCGCGGCGCCTTCTCCGACATCGACGTGCTCCTGAACAATGGCGCAGCGCTGTTCACGTCCTCTGGCGGGTTCGCAACGGGCGGCCCGGGATTCGAGATCGCATCGGCGGACTTCAACGGCGACGGGAGGCCCGACCTCGCGACGGGTGACGGCGGCGCTGGTAACACCGGGGCATCCGTCCTCTTGAACGTCGGCGGCGGTGCGTTCACGGCCGCCACGGGGAGCCCCTACGCCACCGGTTCGACCTCGACCGGCCTCGCGGCCGCAGATTTCGATCGGAACGGGACGACCGATCTGGCCGTTGCGAACCAGATCGACAACGACTTCACAGTGCTGCTCAACACGTCGCAGCAAGTGCTCACGCCGTCAACGCCGTCGGACTTCGGCAACCAGAACGTCGGGACGATCGGTGCAGCACAGACGATCGATGTGGACGGCGGTAGCGGTCTCGCGACGCATATCACGCGCATCACGATGGCCGGCGGGAACCCGGACGACTTCCTTCTGACGCAGGACCACTGCACGGACGCAACCCTGGGCGACGGCTATCCATCGACGTGCTCGTTCGGGCTTCGCTTCGCGCCCACGGCCGCGGGGGCTCGGTCGGCAACCGTGCAGATCTTCTCGAACGGACCATTCAGCCCGACGGAGGTTGCCGTGACGGGAACCGGTGGTCCGTCCGACACGACACCGCCGACGACCACGATCACGGGACCGACGAGGACGAGAGACCGGACCCCGACGTTCACCTTCACGTTCTCGGAGAACGTCTCCTCCGTACGCTGCAAGATCGACGGCGGAGCGTTCTTCCCGTGCGGCGATCGTTACACGACGCAGAAGCTCTCGTTCGGCCCCCACACGATCTACGTGCAGGCAACCGACGACGCGGGCAACGTCGAGTCGCCGCCGGCGTCGAAGGGTTTCACGATCAAGCGCCGCTGAGGATCGGGACTCGACTCCGGACGGATCCTAGGTCCGCAACCAGATCGAGACGGACGCCGGCTGCATGCTTCGTCCGACGACGTCGACGAGCTCGCTCGTGAGCGTTTCGATGTCGATCTCGTCTCGGAGCCGTTGAGCGAAGTCATCGACGGTGCGCGCGGTGTCGTAGCGGGCGCGGTTGAAGCGGTGGTCGACCACGTCCTGCACCCGGCGTCGCAAAGGTCGGAAGCTCACCGCTGCGGTGAGCGTCGCGGCGGCGATGAGCCAGTTCGGCGCGGAGCCCTCGAAACCGATGACCGCGGACGGAAGGAAGACGAGCAGTGCGAAGACGCCGACGAGCACGCCGGTGACGATGGCGTAGGAGAGCGTGCGACTGATCAGGCGATCGATGTCGAACAACCGGTAGCGCGTGATCGCGACGGCGCTCGCGATGGGAACGGCACACACCGGCGCGAAGACGAGAAGCCCTCCCAGCCGGCCGAAGCCCGCGAAGATCGTTGACGCGAAGCCGAACGCAAAGAAGACGAGCGCGAAGGTCAGCCATTTCACCTGTGCGCGGAGCACGGCCGACCCCGACCGCGCACGGAAGACGAGGGACGACACGCTCACGAGGAACGCGAGCGGGAGCAACGCGAGTCCGGCCCCTTGGTACGCGACGATCGTCCCGAGCGTGCCGGTAGCACCGAACGGATTCCGGATGTCGTGGAACGAGTCGAGCGGTCCGGGTTGGAACGCCAGCGCCACGATCGCATTTACGATCACGAGCGCGGCGACGATCGCCACCGGACGCCAGCGCCGCGAAGGCAGGCGTCCGTTCGGGAATAGCAGTGGGACGAAGACGCCGAGCGTTCCGATCGCCAGCAGGTAGTCCCAGCTCGACATCCACGCGGCGATCACGCCGCCGGGGACGGCGCCGTGCCGGGCGAAGTGTGCGTAGTACACGACGGCGTCCGAGCTTCCCTTCACCCAGAAGCCGACGGGGATCAGGGCGAAGAGCCAGCCGATCGCGTTCCCGCGCTGTTTCGTGATGATGATGCAGCCGACGGCTCCCATCACGAGCGAGGCAACGGCGATCATCGCCCCGAGCGGTAAGTCATTCCGAGCCGCGACGATGTGGTTCCGGGCTGCCGTGCCCGTGAGAACGAGGTATGCCGTGATTTCGGCGATGAGCACGCCGAAGGGCAGCCACGTCACGACTCTCGATGTCCGCACGGTTGTTCCCATCCGAAGCCTGCCTCCCGCGCGTTCCGGAAACGTTACGGCACAACCGATGAATCCCACCGCCGCGACCCGTCAGAATCACTGCAGATGAGCGGACGCGACGAGATAACACTCGAGGTCGAGGGCCACGAGGTCCGGATCTCTCATCCGGACAAGGTCTACTTCTCGCAAGCACGCGAGACGAAGCTCGATCTGATCAACTTCTACCTCGCGATCTCCGAGCGATTCCTCCGCGCGAACCGAGGGCGCCCCGTCCTGCTCCAGCGGTTCCGTGACGGCGCGGACGGGCCCGGCTTCTTCCAGAAACGCATCCCGGACTCGGCCCCCGACTGGCTCGAGACCACGACGGTGATGACCGTGAATGGGACACCATCACGTGCGCTCGTCATCGGCGACATCGCACACGTCGTGTGGGCCGCGAACCTTGGGTGCCTCGGCTTCCACGTGTGGCCGTACCTCGCCGCCGACGCCGATCACACCGACGAGCTGCGTCTCGACCTCGATCCGCAACCGGGTACGGATTTCACGATGGTGCGCGCGGCGGCGAAAGAGTTGAAAGCGCTCCTCGACGAACTCAATGTGAAGGCCTACGCGAAGACGACGGGCAACCGCGGCGTGCACGTCTACATACGCCTGCAGCCGAAATGGGATTCGTACGAGGTGCGGCAGGCGGCCGTCGGTGTCGCGCGCGAGCTGGAACGGCGTCGTCCGGACATCCTCACGGCCGAGTGGTGGAAGGAGGATCGCGGCGAGCGCATCTTCCTCGATTTCAACCAGAACGCCCCGCACAAAACGGTGTTCGGCGCGTGGTCCGTCCGCGCGCGCAAGGGGGCGCAGGTGTCGACGCCCGTCGCGTGGGACGAGATCGACGACATCCACCCGGACGACCTCACCATGAGAAATGTCCCGGAGCGCGGCGATCCCTGGGCGGACATCAACGACGACCCGCAGGACCTCACGCCGCTGCACGACTTCTACAAACGCGACCGTGAGAACGGCCTCCTCGACGCGCCCTGGCCTCCCGTCTACCCCAAGCAGCCGGACGAACCCCCACGGGTCTCCAAGAGCCGAGCGAAGAAGCCGACGCCCGAGGACTAGGCTCAACTTGATGGACGACGAGCGAAGGGCGATCCAGTGAAGCGCGTCATCGCTGTCGTCGCGATGTTGTTGTGGCTCGCGCCCAGCGCGTCCGCGACGCCGACGCTCCACAGCGCCGGTGCGTTCGACTACCTGACCTCTTTCTCGTCGTTGACGAGCGGCGACGTCCCGCTGACGGTGTTCTGCCCGCCGAACACGAGGGTGACAGGCGTCGGCGCGAGCGTCGCCGACAGGAAGAACCGCGGGGAGAATCGCATCTCGACGCTGGACATCCAACCGGACGACCACGGAACGGTGACTTTCGTCCTCTCGCGTCCGCCGTTGGTCCACCCGACGATCACGGTGATCTGCATGACGGAGCCGCTGGCGAACTTCTTGTTCTACGAATCTTCATCGATCGCGACGTCGACCAGTTCGACGGGAAACGTCACTGGTTGCACCGCGGCCGGCACCGTCGTCGGTGGAGGGGTGACGTTGGACGACAACGACCACTTGATCCTCGAGGCGTCGCATCCCCAGCCGGCCGTGAACTTCTGGGCGGGTAGGGTCGAGGACACCGACGCGACAGCCCACAACATGACCGTGGACGCGGCATGCTTCGAGCCGACACCTCCACACAAGATCCGCATCGTGCAGAACTCGACGCGCGTTCGACCGAACCACACCGCATCGGTCGTTGCGATGTGTCCGTCCCGGTTCCACGTCGCGAGCGGCGGCACGGGGAACGGACCGAAGGTCCTGATGTCGCGTCCGGTCGACGGCTCCGACCGTGACAGGGCGCCGGACGACGGTTGGGCCGTGCGCGGCTTCAACGGGCAGACCAAGACGCAACGCCTCGTCGCCTCGGCTGTCTGTTTCCGGTAACTGTCGAGAACGTGCAGCGCCGTTCGTCGCGTTGGTAGGACGATAAGGAGACGCGATGCAGTACATGTTCTCGTTCGTTCGCGACGACGGGGCCTGGGAAAGCCTCCCCGAAGGCGAGCAGACCGATCGCCGCGCGAAGGTCGCCTCGTGGATCATGGAACAGGCCGCCGCGGGACGCCTCCAAGGCGGCGGTGAACTCGCCGGCGCCGACACAGCGACGACGGTCCGTTTCGAAGGGCCGAAGCCGATCGTGATGGACGGACCCTTCATCGAAGCCCGCGAGATCCTCGGCGGATTCATCCTCGTCGACGTCGCGGACCTGGACGAAGCGATCGCGCTCGCGAGCACGTTCCCGCTCGCCGACCACGCCGTCGAGATCAGACCGACGGTCGCGCATTGACGGACGCGGGCCCCGCTCTCGACCGTATCTTCCGCACCGAAGCCGGACGACTCACGGCGTCGCTCGTAGCGCTCGTCCGCGACTGGGACCTCGCGGAGGAACTCGTGCAGGACGCGATGGTCGTCGCGCTCGAGACGTGGCCGCGCGCCGGTCTGCCGGACAACCCCGCAGCGTGGCTGCTCACGACGGCGCGCCGGCGCGCAGTCGATCGGCTCCGCCGTGACAGCGTCGGCCGGACGAAAGCTGCCGAGCTCGCGCGACTCATCGAGGACAGCGAACCCGCCGTGCACGCGACCGACGAACGGCTCCGGCTCCTCTTCGTCTGCTGCCACCCGGCACTCCGTCCGGAATCGCAGATCGCATTGACACTCCGCGCCGTCGCCGGTCTCACCGCTGCGCAGATCTCGCGCGCACTCCTCGTACCGGAGCCGACGATCGCGCAGCGTCTCGTCCGGGCGAAGAAGAAGATCCGCGATGCGGGCATACCGTTCCGACTCCCGGCGGCGGACGAACTTGCCGCGCGTCTCGATCAGGTGCTCGCCGTGGTGTACCTGATCTTCAACGAGGGCTACCTGAGCTCGAAGGGCGACGCGCCGCAGCGTCCGGATCTTGCGGAGGAGGCCGAGTGGCTCGCGTCGATGCTCCTCGAGTTGCTGCCGGACGAACCCGAGGTCAAAGCGGTTCTCGCCCTGATGCGCCTCCATCTCGCGCGCGCGGTGTCCCGCTTCGATGGGGACGAGATCGTCCTCCTCGAAGACCAGGACCGTTCGACGTGGGAGCGCGGAACGATCGCGGCCGCCGTCGAGCTGCTCCCATCCGGTGGCGTGCGCGGTCCGTATCACCTGCAGGCGCGCATCGCCGCCGCGCACGCGACGGCACCGAGCTTCGAGGCGACACCGTGGGAC
>Ga0307469_10000060_pt1 | contig 40272 bp, 39 predicted proteins | sample atmos_gasesAM2C__FD_203084 | JGI IMG/M metagenome (GOLD analysis project Ga0307469, IMG submission 203084) | Hardwood forest soil microbial communities from Morgan-Monroe State Forest, Indiana, United States - atmos_gasesAM2C_515 | ecosystem: Environmental > Terrestrial > Soil > Temperate... | reverse complement strand
TTCAACAATCTAGATACCAGCGGTAGGCACACTTCTGGAACGAATGTCCATCACTTGGTGTGTTCATTGTCTGGGACCACATCCCACACCCGTTCTAATAACGTCAGCGGGGCGTTTGAAGCACTTTTCTGTACTCGGATGGGCTTACCGCTCAGGACTCCAGCCTGCGTGGGCCAGAGCCGCTAGGAATGGCGAAGCCTGTGTGACGCTAGGGTTAACTCTATTGGGATGTATATCTTCCTGGGTGTCGCAATGAAGTAACCCGCACCCTTGCGGATTTTTCAGCGATCCCACTCGGGATTGCCATTGCTCGCCAGTACAGATTCAACGCTACGTCTCGAAAATTTCCGGACCGCTGCTTGACCGCATCGATATTCACATCGAGGTTCCGGCCGTGAAGTACAAAGAGCTGCGCGGAAATGCCGAAGTGGAATGCTCAGCGGCAGTTCGAGAGCGTGTGCTGCGCACTCGGCAGGTGCAGCTCGACCGCTATCGTGTTGAAAAGGGGTTGTACGCGAACTCGCAGATGCCTTCGCGATTGCTCCGGAAGCACTGTGCGATTTCCGCGGACGGCGAAAAGCTGCTCGAAACTGCGATTCAGCGGCTCGGTCTATCGGCTCGAGCTCATGACCGCATCTTGAAGGTATCGCGCACAATTGCCGACCTCGAGGCCGCTGAATGCATCGAGTCAAAACACTTAAGCGAAGCGATTCAGTACCGAACGCTTGACCGCACCTACTGGGCATAAAGTGGGCAAAACGAAAAAGCTCCCAATCATCGCAGTATCCGTATGAAGCGCCGACAAGCGTGAGCGCGATGGATTGACTTGCGCGCGCGCGGTGTGTTACGCATACTGCTCTTTTAAGGTGCCCCTCGACCTCGGATGGCGGCTAAAACCCAACGAATCGAGATTACGCTCGAGACGCTGCTCGAGAGCGTGGATCTCGCCGAAGTCATCGTGATGCGTATCGCGGAAGCCGCAGGTTTCAGCGAAGAAGATATTCACAAGATGGGCATGGCAGTCCGCGAAGGCGTGATCAACGCATACAACTACGGAAATCAGCAAATCCGCGACAAAAAGATTTTCATGACCGTCGAGCTCGAGCCCGACAAGATGATCGTGCGCGTTCTCGATCAGGGCAAGGGGTTTGAGCTCACTGAAGTGCCCGATCCTCTGGCGGAGGAGAATCTGCTGCGCACATCGGGACGCGGGCTGTTCCTTATGCGCGCTTTTATGGACGAATTTAATGTCCACACCGCTCCCGGCGGCGGCGCCGAATTGGTGATGGTGAAGAAACTTCCTGACACAGTTTCCGGCAACGGAAGCTGACAACCGGGAGTAGAATTAGGCAACGAGGCTCACCGTGGCCCTACAAGGTACATGCCGTCAAATCGGCGATATCGCAATCATAGATTTCAGCGGGAAAATCACGTTGGGCGAAGGCAGCTCCATGCTGCGCCACACCATTCGCGACCTCATCGACAACGGCCAGCGCAAGATCGTCCTCAATCTTTACGATGTGGACTACATCGACAGCTCGGGGATCGGCGAGCTCGTCAGTGGCTATACCACGGTGCGAAATGCGGAAGGGGAGATGAAGCTGCTGCATTTGACGAAACGAGTTCACGACCTGCTGCAGATCACGCGGCTTTTCACGGTTTTCGACGTGCAGTCGGACGAAGAAAGCGCGCTTCGTAGCTTCCGATAATTGCCTCCCATTTCAGAAACCAAATACGGCGGATTCGGAACGAAAGAATATTTTCTGGTGGTATGGACTCCTCGGTTTCGCTAGCTACCCCAGGGATTGTGAGCGTCGCAGCAATGCGTGAAGTCGAATTCTCGGTGCCGCAAAAATGCGACCTAAAACTCGCCGAGCGGTTGATCGAAGAAATCTGTGCGGGCCGCGGGCTGCAGATAGCTATGAAGGGGTCGCAATCGAAGTTTCCCGGATCCATCCACTGGCACTATAAGCGCGAAAAGCAAAAAGGCACGCTAGAGCTAACGCTCTTTCCCGCCCATCAGCGGCTCTGGGCAAAAGTAGCCGAGGGCCGGAAAGCCCCCTGGATTGATTTGGAATTGCCGCAGTTGCGGCGGGAAGTGGAGAAGAAACTGGAAGTACTGCCACGATGAAAGACAGCGGGTTCTTGCGGCGTTCCCAGGCATTTGCCGCTTTGTGATACCATTCTTTTTCCGGAATTTATTCAGTTAGGAGTGGCTTTTGGCGCATATTTCGCGGAAAGAATTGAAGAAGGACGAACTGCGGGACAAGCTGGCGCAAGGCGCCGAAGCGGTGCTGTCTCATCAGAGTCTTACACTCTACATTTTGATTGCAGCGGTGGTTATTGCGCTAGGCGTTTTTGGCTGGCGATCGTATACCGAGCGGCAAACGGTGAAAGCGGCGGCGGCGTACAACGACGCGATGAAGGTGTTTCAGGCGCGAGTGCGCGCACCGGGCGAGCCATCGGAACCGAATGAAGTCAGCTACTTCGACGAGAAAAATAAATATACCGATGCAGCGAAGAAATTCCAAGATGTGGCAATGAAGTACCCACACACTCGGCCGGGACAGCTCTCGGCTTACTATGCTGCGCTCAGCCTTGAAAAGCTGGGCAAGAATGACGACGCGAAGAAATGGCTGAAAGGCATCGCGGACGGCGATTCGGACTTCGCGGCCACGGCAAAATTCGAGCTGGCGCAATTAGCGGATCGTAACGGCCAGGGCGATGAAGCCGTGAGCCTCTATCAGCAGATGATTGCCAAGCCCGGAGTGCTGGTTCCGAAACCGGTGGTGATGTTGGCTCTTGCCGAACACTACAGCCAGAAAAATCCCGCAGAAGCCGCGAAGCTCTATGCGCAGATCAAGTCCGAGTATCCGGACACTCCCATCGCCGAACAAGCCGATCAGGAGTTGGCCCTGCTGCCCGGCAAGTCATAGACACAGCCCCGCCTGAACCCACCCTGCGCGTTCTTTCGCAACACAAGCCGGCGCGCTAAACTGAGCGTAATGCAGCTCGCTCCTTATGCGATGGACGTGCGCCGTTCGCGGGGACGGCGTTACCCGGAAACCGCGCATCCATATCGCAATGACTACGCGCGTGACCGCGATAGGGTGGTCCATTCGCGCGCTTTCCGGCGGCTCGAGGCGAAGACGCAGGTTTTCACCACGCGCTTCTCCGACCATTTTCGCAATCGCCTCACGCATACGCTCGAAGTAACGCAAATCGCTCGCACCGTAGCTGGCGCGCTTGGACTCAACACGGATCTCGCTGAGGTTCTCGCGCTGGTCCATGACATCGGACATCCTCCTTTCGGGCACGCGGGTGAGAAGCAGCTCGACAAGCGAATGCGCGAGCACGGAAGCCGGTTCAATCACAATTTGCACGCGCTGCGCATCGTCGAACAGTTCGAGCAGCGCTACCTCGACTATCCCGGCTTGAATCTCACTTTCGAGGTGCGAGAGGGAATCATTAAGCACTCGCGAGATTATTCCGCCGCGAAATTTCCGGAACTGGGGGAATATCTGCTCGATCGGCAACCACCGCTCGAAGCGCAGCTCATCGATCTAGTCGATGAGATCGCCTACAACACGGCCGATCTCGACGACGGCTTCGAAGCGCGTTTGCTCGATCTCGATCAACTGCGCGCGGAAGTGCCCGTCTTCCAGACAGCCTATCAAGAGGTCGACCGCACGCATCCGAATGGCTTGCAGAAATTGAAATTCAATGAAGCTTTAAAGCGCGTGCTTGACCGGCTCGCCACGGATTTGATCGAACATTCGCGCTGTCAGATAGAAGCGAGCGCTGCGAAATCTATCGAAGACATCCGTCGCCTGCCGAAGCGGCTGGCTTCGTTCTCGGCCGAGATGGCCGAGCAAAACGGCCGATTGAAGCGCTTCCTTTTTTTGCGCCTCTATTCGCATCCGGCAATTGCAGAGGATCGCAGTCGCTCCGTTGCCGCTCTCGATGAGCTCTTTCGTTTTTTTCTGGAACACTCCGACAGGATGCCGAAGCATTATGCGGACTTAGCAAAAGAAGCGCCGCCGCATGTTGTCGTTTGCGACTATGTTGCCGGCATGACCGACCACTTCCTGCTGCGCCAATGTCACGAGTTATTCGGCATGCCGGTCGATTCCACCGCCCCGGCTTCCTGAACTAAGAACTAGTAAGGTCATTACCCGTTAAGCGTCAGGGATGGAATCTTCCACAGGTGGCTTCCTTGACATGGCTTCTGCCAGACATATAATGAGATTTCGTCGCGAATTTTTTGGGGAAAACGATGTTTTTGGATGTAAACGAACTCGCCCTCCGTAAGATTCGAATCCGCAAGAGCTATTCGCCGGGGACGCTCGATTTTCATTCCGGCGAGTTCCGCCAAGTGGAGCCGCTCGAGGTGCGGGCAACAGCCGAGCTGGTGGAAGGCCAGATTCGAGCCTACGGTAACTTACACACCCGTTTGGAGTTAGTGTGCGCTCGGTGCCTGGACACCGTGGTCGAGGAGATCAGCCGTGACTTCGACCTCTACTACCGGCCGATGACGTCAATTGCGGCCGACGATGAGTTTCATCTGAACCTGGACGATACGGAAATCGCGTTCTTCGAAGGCGATGGGCTTTTTCTCGCCGACGTACTGGCAGAGCAAGTGAACCTGGCCATCCCCATGAAGATCATCTGCCGCAGTGATTGCCGCGGGCTTTGTCCGCACTGCGGAGCGAACCTCAACAATGAAGAATGCCGTTGCGAAAAGCACGGGTCTGACCCCAGGCTCGCGCCTCTCGCCCGCTTGAAGCAGGACTGGTTCAAAAAGCAATAAAAAGCTACACTATTCCTTTCCATTTTGGCCGCTTTTCGTCGCGGCCTGCCATGAGGAGTTGTAATGCCGAATCCGAAACGTCGTCACTCGAAGCGGCGCACGAGCAACCGGCGCGCCCACGATCATCTGCACAGGCTTCCGCTCACGGAGTGTCCGAACTGCCATGAAAAGAAGCTGCCCCACCAGGTGTGCCGCGCCTGCGGTTATTACAAGGGCCGTGAAGTGATTGACACCAAAGGCAAGACAGCCTAAGTTTCCCTCACCTGCATTTCCAAGCTGGCATATTTGATGACTACCATCGCTCTAGATGCAATGGGAGGAGATCACGCGCCTCGCGCGGAGGTGGAAGGCGCAGTTCTGGCGGCGCGAGAGTTGGGAGTACGGATTTTTCTGGTAGGCATCGAGGCGAATTTAAAGCAGGAGCTCGGCCGCCACCGTCACCGAGGGCTGCCGATTGAAATCGTCAATGCCACGGAAGTTGTGACGATGAGCGATTCTCCCTCTCACGCGTTCCGCCGGAAGAAAGATAGTTCGTTGCACGTGGCTGCGAGGCTTGTGCGCGACGGCAAAGCGGACGCGCTGGTGAGTACGGGAAACACGGGCGCCGTGATGACCGTAGCGCGGTTCGTGCTCGGAACGCTTCCATCGGTGGACCGCCCTGCCTTGGCCGGGGCGTTTCCGAACATGAAAGAGAAATTCTGCGTGATTCTGGATGTAGGCGCGAATGTTGATTCAAAAGCGGAGCAGATCGCGCAGTTCGCGGTGATGGGCGAGATTTACCATCGCACGATTTTTGGAACGAAGCGGCCCCGCGTGGCCTTGCTATCGATTGGCGAAGAAGAGATGAAAGGCAATGAAGTGACGCGGGAAACGTTCAATATTCTGAAGCAGTCGCCGCTGAACTTTATGGGAAACGTGGAGGGCCGCGACGTGTTTCGCGGCGATGTGGACGTGATCGTCTGCGACGGTTTCATCGGCAATATCGCGCTGAAGATTAGCGAGGGTTTGGTCGAGTACATTGGCGGCACGCTGAAAAAAGCGATCAAGAGCAGCCTGAAATCGCAAATTGGTTACGCGCTTTCGAAGAAGGCGTTCGACGACTTCCGCGCCCGCACGAACTATTCGGAAGTGGGTGGCGCGCCGCTTCTGGGCGTGCGCGGGATCACCGTGATTGGCCACGGCCGTTCGAATCCCGTCGCCATTAAAAATGCTATGCGCGTCGCGGCGGAGCTGTACCGCAATCGCGTGAACGAAAAGATCGATCAGGAGCTTTCCGCCGTAGCTACCGCAGCTAACGCGGCGCGCGGCTGACGCTCAGACCTCTTCACGATTATGAGCAAACTCGCATTTCTATTTCCCGGACAGGCGTCGCAATATCCCGGCATGGGACGCGATCTCGCCGAAAAATATCCAGAATCGCGCGCCGTTTTCGACGAGGCGGACGCCGCACTCGGCTTTTCGATCTTCAAGCTCTGCTGCGAGGGCACCGAAGACGCGCTGAAGCAAACGGAAAACACGCAGCCGGCGATTTTGACCGTTTCGATAGCCGCGTATCGCGCGCTCGAGAAGCGCGGTATTACTCCCGATTTCGCTGCGGGGCACAGCCTCGGCGAATATTCTGCGGTGGTCGCTGCGGGCGGGCTCGATTTTGCGGAGGCAGTGAAAATCGTGCGGGGGCGCGGGCGCTACATGCAGGAAGCGGTTCCCGCCGGCGAAGGCGCGATGGCTGCAATACTCGGCCTTCCGCCATCGGAAGTTGCGGAGGTATGCAAAAAGGCAGCCGGCGGGGATGTGGTTTCGCCCGCGAACCTGAATTCGCCGGAACAGACTGTGATTTCAGGCGGCGCGGCGGCCGTGAAACGTGCCGTCGAGATTGCATCGCAGAGCGGAGCAAAGCGCGCGGTTATGCTTCCAGTTTCGGCGCCGTTTCATTGCGCGATGATGGCTCCGGCGCAGGAGCGGCTCGAAGCGGACCTGCGTGCCGCGCATTTTCATGGGCTAAAGTTCCCTGTGGTCACGAACGTTGACGCCGAGGCGGTCACAACAGGTGATGAAGCGCGCGACGCGCTGATTCGCCAGGTGACACATCCAGTCCGCTGGCTCGATTCGATTCACGAAATGATCGACGCAGGCGTCACGATTTTCGTCGAGGTTGGACCCGGCAAAGTACTCAGCGGACTCTTGAGGCAGATCGATCGCTCCATTCGTGCTTTCAACGTCGAGGATTCGGCAGGCCTTGAAGCCGCGCTCGAAAAAATCGCGCAATTCCGTGCAGATGCAGCGGAAGGATAAGCTGACCTGATGTTCTCACTGAGAGACAAAGTAGCGCTCGTCACGGGTGCGTCACAGGGAATCGGACGAGCCACCGCGCTTGCGCTGGCAGAAGCGGGAGCCAAGGTTGGCGTCGCTGCGAGGAGCGCGGATAAACTCGCGTCGCTCGTCTCGGAGATCGAAGGCGCAGGAGGCGAGGCGTTGGCCGTGCCGATGGATGTGGCCGATGGCGCGCAGGTGAAGGCGGGTTTTCAGCAGCTGCTCGCGAAATTCGGCCGCCTCGATATTCTCGTCAACAACGCGGCTATCACGCGCGACACGCTCGCATTGCGCATGAAACTCGAAGACTGGGAGGCCGTGCTGCGCACGAATCTAACGGGGGCGCATCTCTGCATTCAACAAGCCCTGGGCGCGATGCTGAAGCAGCGCTCGGGCCGCATCATCAATCTTTCGTCGGTGGTCGCGCAAACGGGTAATGCGGGCCAGGCGAATTACGTTGCGTCGAAAGCTGGGCTGATCGGGCTCACGCGCGCGATTGCCGTGGAAGTCGCTTCGCGCAACATCACCGTGAACGCCGTTGCGCCGGGATTTGTTGCCACGCCAATGACCGACGTGCTGTCACAAGAGATCAAAGACAAAATGAAGGCGATGATTCCGCTCGGGCGATTCGGCTCGGAACGCGATATCGCCGCCGCGATCGTGTTTCTCGCAAGCGACGAAGCCTGCTACATCACGGGCCAGGTGCTAGAAGTAAACGGCGGCCTGCACATGGGCTAAACGACGGAGTGTACTTTAAGGTTACGCCTACGGCTCGTGCCGAACAGAATTTAGCATGACATGGTACAAAGGTTGACCCCAGCGTTGGGCCGCGCATAGAATGGGCGGTACATCCTGGGGCGCTGCCCCGGCCGTCGTGGCGGCTCGAGGGCGAGACTACCGATACCGGAGGAAAAATCAGAATGGCCAGCGTCGAAGAACGCGTGAAGCAGATTATCGTCGAGCAACTCGGTGTCGATGAGGGAGAAGTTACTCCTACCGCCTCGTTTGTGGACGATCTGGGCGCCGATTCGCTCGACACGGTCGAGCTGGTCATGGCTTTCGAAGAATCATTCGGTATTGAGATCCCGGACGAGGATGCGGAGAAAATCGCCACTGTGAAAGACGCGGTCGAATACATTGAGAAGCACGCCAAGGCTAGCAAGTAGTCCGCCCGGCCGTCCCATTCCGAACAGGAGATTGCAGGTTTGAACCGCCGAGTTGTCGTGACGGGCATAGGGCTGGTCTGCGGGTGCGGCATTGGGACCGACGAGGTCTGGCGCAACCTGCTGGCCGGCAAGAGTGGTATCGGCTCAATTACCCATTTTGATCCCGCTGCTTTTGACTGCCGCATCGCCGGCGAAGTCCGCAATTTTGATCCGCTCGTATGGGTTGAGAAAAAAGAACTGAAAAAGATGGGCCGGTTCATCCAGCTGGCTCTCGCGGCTTCGGAATTCGCGATGCAAATGGCTCGCCTTGAAGTGAAACCTGAATTTGCGGATGCGGCGGGCGTGTACATCGCCTCCGGTATCGGTGGATTCGACGTGATCGAACGCGAGCATTCGAAGTATTTGCAGGGTGGGCCAGGCAAGATTTCTCCATTTTTCATTCCTGCTTCGATTGTCAATCTTGCATCCGGACATGTGTCGATTCGCTACGGTGCTAAGGGTCCAAATAGCGCGACGGCCACCGCTTGTTCTGCATCGGCGCATTCAATCGGCGACGCCTACAAAATCATTCAGCGCTGCGACGCCGAAGTAATGATCGCAGGGGGTTCGGAAGCAGCGATAACGCCGATGGGCGTGGGAGGCTTTGCCGCGATGCGCGCGCTTTCCACGCGCAACGACGAACCCGAGCGCGCCAGCCGCCCGTTTGACGCGCAACGCGACGGCTTCATCGTGGGCGAAGGCGCGGGCGTGTTGATTCTCGAATCGCTCGAATTCGCACAAAAGCGCGGCGCGCCGATCTTCGCTGAGATCGTCGGCTACGGAATGTCGGGCGACGCGTATCACATCACGCAGCCGGCCGAAGGTGGCGATGGCGGGTACCGCGTCACGATGGCGGCGCTCAAGGATGCCAAGATTTCCGCGGATGACGTGAGCTACGTGAACGCCCACGGCACCTCGACGCCGATCGGCGACGCAATCGAAACTACTGCGCTCAAACGCGTCTTCGGCGAGCGCGCGAAAAAAGTTCCCATCAGCTCGACGAAATCGATGACGGGGCATCTTCTGGGTGGTGCGGGCGGCCTCGAAGCCGGGATCAGCGTTCTCGCGCTGCGCGATCAAATCTTGCCGCCGACAGTGAACTACGAGAATCCCGATCCGGAGTGTGATTTGGACTACGTTCCCAATCAAGCGCGCAAAGCGGCCTTGGAGTATGCGCTCTCGAATTCTTTTGGCTTCGGCGGAACAAACGCGTCGCTAATCTTCAAACGCTGGACTGAGAAGTAATGTAGCTCAGGTCTTCAGACCTGAGGATTTTTATGCGTTGGCATTGAAAGAGGATTGATGAAAATTGGAGTTTGCGTCAAACAAGTTCCGGCCAAAGATGCTCCGCTCGCGATCGTCGAAGGCGGCGCGTGGATTCGCGAATCCGACATCGGATTCGAAACGAATGAGCCTGATAGCTACGCGCTCGAAGAAGCACTGCGGCTGAAGGAAAAGCACGGCGGGGAAGTGGTGGCGATTTCGATGGGGCCGGAACGCGCCAAGCAAACAATCAAAGAGGCGCTCGCGAAAGGCGCTGACCGCGGCATTCACATCCCCGACGATCAATTCTACAAGCTCGATCCGCTCGGCTCGGCGCGCTCCATAGCTGCGGCAATCAAGGCGGAAAATTTCGACCTCATCCTCACGGGCCTCCAAAGCGACGACCAGGGATTCGGGCAGACCGGCGTTCTCCTCGCGGAATTGCTGGGCCGGCCGCACGCAACGATCATCATGGCGATCGAAGTGACGGACTCGCGAATGAAACTCAAGCGCGAACTCGAAGCGGGCTGGTTCCAGTGGGTCGAGCTGCCTCTTCCCGCCGTGCTTTCGATTCAATCGGGCATCAACAAGCCTCGCTATGCCACTTTGAAAGGCATCATGGCTGCCAAGAAAAAAGAGATCGCGATCGTCCAGCGCGCGTCGCTCGGTGTACCCGATGCGCCCACGCAACATGTGGAGCGCATCTACGTGCCGCACAAAGCAAAGCAAACCGAATTCATTACAGGGCAGCCGAAGGAAATCGCAGCGAAGCTCATCGAAAAGCTGAAGCACGAAGCGCGGGTACTGTAGCGCCGGCTTCCAGCCGGCGTTTTTGATTGATTACGCGAGGGAACTCGTAGCTATGAAAATTCTGTTAGTGACCGAACAGCGCGAAGGCAAATTCAACAAAGTCAGCTTTGAAACGTTGGCCGCCGCGCAGCAAATTGTCCAGCACACGAAGGGCAGCCTCATAGGCCTCGTCATCGGCAAGGGAGTTGCACCGCTCGCCGACGAACTGGCCGGCTCGCACCTCGACGAGGTACTTCTCGTCGAGCACGACTTGCTCGAAAAATATACGCCGGACGGATTCTCACTGGCTCTGCGTCAAGTGATCGAGAGCACCAAGCCCGACCTCGTCCTGCTTCCGCACACATACCAGGTCCGCGACTTTGCTCCCAAGCTCGCCGCTTCGACGGGCAAGGGAATGATTGGCGATTGCATCGGCTATCGCTACGAGAACGGCAAACTCATCTTCGTGCGCCAAATGTTTCAGGGCCGCACCGCAGCGGACGTCGTGTTCGCGGGCGATCCACCCTGGATCGCATCGTTTCAGGCCAGCGCATTTCGCGCCGACCTCGTCACCAAGCACGCCAGCGGAAAAGCGCCAGTGAAAGCCGTTAGCGTCGATCTGAAACCCGAGCAAATTCGCACCAAGCCGCTGGAGCTATTCCGCGAGGCCAAGCAAGCCGTCGATTTGACGCAAGCTCCCATCCTCGTTTCCATTGGCCGCGGCATCAAAGCCCCCGAAAACATTCCCATGGCCGAAAAGCTGGCCAAACTTCTCAGCGGCGAAATCTGCGCCTCGCGCCCGATCTGTGATGAAGGCTGGCTCCCAATGGAGCGCCAGATCGGCAGTTCCGGCCAGACAGTCGCGCCCAAGCTCTATCTCGCGCTGGGAATTAGCGGCGCCATTCAGCACGTCGTGGGCATGAAGGGCTCACGCACCATCGCTGCCATCAACAAGGACCAAAACGCGCCCATCTTCGAAGTCGCCGATTACGGGGTCGTCGGCGACCTCTTCGAAATCGTCCCCGCCATAATCGAGGAGCTCGAAAAATCGAAGTAACAGCCGCATGGCGGTGTCCGCTTTCGAAATTCCCGCTCCCACGTTCGGGCATCGAGCCGCACCAGACTTGCGGTCCCTTTCTGCAACACCGTGTCCTTGCAACACTTACCGACGAGAGTCACTGGCAATCGAACTGCGACGCTGGAGCAATTTCGGGGCTGGGTGTGTTTACGGGCCCGGCCTCGTCAAGCTAGCGAGCGGCAAACCCGATCAATAAGCGGAAAAGGATCAGTTGATGGAAAAATTCCTGCAGGATGTGAAGTACGGCCTGCGAATGCTCGCGCGCGCCCCTGGCTTCACGATCATCGCAGTGCTCACCCTCGCGCTCGGCATCGGCGCCAGCACCGCCGTCTTCAGCATCGTCGACGCCGTGCTACTCAAGCCGCTCCCTTATCCGCACGCCGAGCGCATCGTCTTCCCCTGGCGTCAGTCGCCGCCCGACATCGATCTTGGCTACAACGAAATTCCCTGGGGCGCTCGCAGCTTTCATAATTTCCAGCGTGACATAAAAGGTTTCCAGGATATCGGCGTATTCGAAGCCGCTGGTTTCAATCTCACCGGCACAGGCGATCCGGTTCGCATAGACGGCGTCCGCGCTTCCTCAGGATTCTTCCACACCATCGGCGTTTCACCGCTCCTCGGCCGCACATTTCTCGACGAGGAAGACCACGCCGGCCACGATCGCGAAGTGATTCTCGGCTACGGACTGTGGCAAAGAAAATTCGGCGGCGATCCCGGCGTTGTCGGCCGCAGTATTGAACTGAACGGCGAGTCCTACTCCGTTGTAGGTGTGATGCCCAATGGTTTCGCATTTCCTCGGGGTGAAGAGATGCCCGGCAGTTTTCAGTTCCCGCGCCAGCCGGAAATGTGGGTTCCTGCGGTCACCGATATTTCCGCAGACCCCACCGCTCCGGACGAATTCGCAGTCATCGCGCGCCTGAAGCCCGGCGTCTCGCTCGGCCAATCGCAGACGGAATTGAATGTACTTGCGAAGGAATGGGAAAAGGAGTTTCCGCGCGGTGCCGGCTGGTTCACATCTAAAATCACGCCGCTCGCCTCGCAAGTTGCCGGTGAAACGCGCCGCCCGCTGCTGCTCCTCCTCGGTGCAGTTGGCGTTGTGCTCCTCATCGCCTGCGCGAATGTCGCCAATCTTCTCCTTGCGCGTTCGCTTGGGCGTCGCAAGGAATTCACGCTTCGGTCAGCGCTGGGTGCTGCGCAAGGCCGGCTCGTTCGCCAGCTTTTGACGGAGAGCGTGCTCCTCGCCTTCTTTGGCGGGATCGTCGGGCTTCTTCTCGGCGAACTCGCTATTCAATTCTTGAAAACTTTCGGCCCGCTGAATATTCCGCGGCTGCATGAAGTCCGGCTCGACCCCGGCGTATTTGCGTTCACGCTCGCCGTCACGCTCTTCACGGGACTGCTCTTCGGACTCGCCCCCGCGCTCGGTGCCACGCGCGAAAATCTCGTCGAAACCCTGAAAGAAGGCGGACAGCGCTCTGGCTCCGGACCGGGTCGCCAGAAAATCCGCAGCGCGCTGCTCGTCTCCGAAGTTGCGCTCGCACTCGTCCTTGTCATCGCCGCCGGCCTGCTCGTCCGCACATTTTTCCATCTGCTCAAGGTCGATCCCGGCTTCAATACCAGCCGCGTTCTCATGTTTGAACTAACGCTTCCCGGCGCGCGCTATCCGGACAAAGATAGTGTCGCAGGCGTTTATCGCAAGGTTCTCAACCGCTTGAACGACATTCCTGGAGTCCAAGCCGCGGGCATAGGAAGTCCCATGCCCATGAGCGGCGGACAGGAGTCTTCCGCGTTTGCAATTCCGGGCCGCGCTTTGGACAAAAACCTCGGCCACAGTCCCGTTGCTTCCTACACGATCGCCTCTCCCGGCTATTTCTCCGCGATCGGCACGCCCATCCTGCGCGGCCGCCCCTTTCTCGATTCGGACACTGCCGATTCGTTGCCCGTTGCGATCATCAGCAAAACGCTGGCGGACCAGTTCTATCCGGGCGAAGACCCCATCGGAAAATCGATCAAGCTTCCACCCGCCAAATTTCCCACCTTGACCATCGTCGGCATCGCCGCCGATGTAAAACATTTCACCGTGCGCGAATCGACCGGCCCTGAATTTTACGTCGTCTACACGCAAAAGCCTTATCCGGACATGCTCACGATGCAAGTCGCGCTGCGCACCCAAGCCGATCCTCGCGCCATCATCGGTAGCGCGCGCGAAGCGATTCGTTCCGTTGATCCAACCCTCCCCGTCGGGAAAGTTTCGACCCTCGCGAGCCTCGTCGACGACTCCATGACGCAGCCGCGCTTCTCGATGCTGCTTCTCGGCGCGTTCGCCGCCCTCGCCCTGGTGCTCGCCTCGATTGGAATTTACGGCGTGATTTCCTATTCGGTCGCGCAACGAACTCAAGAATTTGGCATCCGTCTCGCCCTCGGCGCGCAGCCGCGCAACGTGTTCTCGATAGTCCTCGGCCAGGGCGCTCGCCTTGCGCTGCTCGGTATATTTCTTGGATTCATCGCTGCCTTCGCAGTCACGCGGCTGATGGCGAGCCTTCTCTTCGGCGTTCAGCCCACCGACCCCGTCACGTTTGTCGTTGTGCCTGCTTTGCTGATGGGTGTCGCGCTGCTCGCCTGCTACATTCCCGCTCGCCGTGCCACCCGCGTCGATCCAATTGTCGCGCTGCGCTACGAATAGCCTTCAGCGGTGCGCTACTGCCCTCCCCTAGGTACCTAGTTTGCCTTCCCGCAAATTACATGTTGCGCTTGCAACACACATATGTTGTAATAGCAACATGGAGGAAGCAATGAGCGAGATCCTTGATGCGATTTTTCAGCGCAGGGCGGTCAAAGTTTTCGATCCCGTGGAAATATCGCCAGCAACCCGCGAGCAGATCCTGAATGCCGCCCGCGTGGCGCCCTCAAGCTTCAATATTCAGCCTTACCGTTTTTATTGGGTCGAAACTCCCAAGGCCCGCCGAGAAGCCGCCAGGCTTTGCATGAACCAGGCGCCAGCGGCAACTGCATCGGCGCTCGTCGTAGCCGTCGCCGACCTCGGCTCATGGCAATCGACAACCCAGTCCTACTTGGAATGGATGCGCACGGCTGGATTCACTCGCCAGAAGATCGAAGAATCCGAGCAGAAATCCAAGTGGGCTAAATGGTTTTTCATCCAGGGATGGTTCGGCATTCTCGGAGCTTTGAAATGGGCGATCTGCCGGATCGTGAATATCTGGAAGACCCTAGGCTCTCCTCCCGTCGCGCGCCAGGGCATGTTCAAATGGGCGACGAAGAACACGTCACTCGCTTGCGAGAACCTGATGATCGCTGCCGAAGCGCTGGGGCTAAATACCTGCCCGATGGAAGGGTTTGACGGCCGCAGGCTCTCGAAATTTTTGGGCCTCTCAGCCCGCTACCATGAGATCGTGTTAGTCATCGCGATCGGCAAAAAATCGGCTTGCCACGTTGACCAGCCGCAGTGGCGGCGTCCGCTCGCAGCGACGGTGCACGTTCTATGATCCCTGTCGACAAGAGAGCGATTCCGCCGGAGATTCTAAAAGATTCAGCCATCGCTCACATTGCTCAAGCCTATTTTTCGATCAGCAAGAGACTCGAGCAGAAGACCGGATGTTCGGCCACACGCGGCTTTATCCTCTCCACCCTGCGTGGCGGCGCGGCACTCAACCAAAATCAAATCGCAAAGCTCCTCGGTTTCGATCGCACCGTAGTTCACCGCGCCATCAAAGGAATGATCAAGGAGGGTTTGCTAACAGAGCGAAAAGCCGACTCCGGAAGAGCGCTTTTGGTCCATCTCACGGCGAAGGGGAATAAATATCGCGACTACTTGATCAAGGAGCGTCGTGCCGTTGATGAAAAGCTTCGGAAGGTTCTCAAACCGGACGAAATCTCGACCCTGATCCGGCTCCTCGACGTGGCCGCCGCGCTTGAAATTTGAGGCCGCAATGCAGGCCCCAATGCAGGCGACACCGCACGCCATGCTGTTCGCGCGCAACGCTCGGCAATTGCCCTACCGCATACTAAAGCTGATAGGATACGAGCGCTCGGCATGGCGTTCGTGGCGCCGTTTCGCTCACTCAGCCCCGCCGAAACGGACTTAATGGCCAAACCTGTAAAAATCTTCCGCGAACCCCGCTGGCCCGCTTTTGTCGCGATGTTCGCCAGCGCCTTGCTCTACCATGCTTTGCCCGAACGTCTTTCAGTCGGTCCCCGATGGGGCCTGCTGGGCGTCACCGTCGTTTTGCTGATTCCGATTGTCTTTTCCTACCACCGCGGTCACTACAACGTGGCCCGTATTCTCACCTTCGCCGCCACGGCAGTGATCACCCTCGCAATGATCGCCTCGCTCGCCCTTCTGATTAAAGGGATCCCGAAGCATCTTGACCCGCCGGAAACTTTGCTGCGTTCGGCGATCTCGCTCTGGATCACCAACGTCATCGTCTTCGCGCTCTGGTATTGGAAGCTTGATGCCGGCGGACCGCTCGGCCGCGACAAGGCTCGCGGCGATTTCGACAGCTCATTCCTGTTTCCACAGATGCTGCTGCGCGAGGAACCCGTAGAGGTGTGGTCGCCCCAGTTTCTCGATTATCTTTTTCTCGCCTTCAACACCAGCACGGCCTTCTCCCCCACAGACACAGCCGTTCTAGCGCGCTGGGCCAAAATAGGCATGATGTTGCAGTCGATCATTTCGCTGATGATCGTGGCCCTGCTCGCAGCTCGCGCCGTGAATATTCTCTAAGCTGAGTCGCTTGAAGTGACGCTCTCGACCTGCTTCTTGTTTCAATTTGGTCTATGGAGAGTCAGGCCGCCCGAAAATGCCTGCTTCACTTCCGGCCGCGCGAGGTATGCGATCGACCAACCGGCAGCCCCAATCACAAGGACGTGGCCGAGAATCATCGGAGCTAGCGGGACAACGGCGTATCCGGCAAAAGTAAGAATGCTGACGACCGTGCACGCAATTCCAACTGCGATACAACTAATCGCCGGAATTCGCGTCCATTCGCACAATTGCAAGACGCCCAGCGCCAGGCAGCCGGCTACTCCTGCCAGCACCAGAAGCGAAAACCCTCCTGCCACTCCCATCCCCGCGACCGACGCTGAAACCGGGTCGCCTCCGTCTCCCCCGCTGATCGCCATCACCGCAACAAAAAAGAAAGCAAAAGAACCCAGGGCGAGAATCGCTGCACCAGAAAAGGTGGCGATCGCGATGAGTGTCACACCGCTGGGGCGCTTCATTGTCTTGAACCTAGGAAGCCTTCCATGGTCGCAAAGTATGCCGCACCGCCCTCCGGCCCCGCATTGTATGATTCGGACGGGCGGCGCGACATTATCCTTCCGTTCACATCACGTCAGGATTCGTTAGTCCGGATGGCTGTGGCGCCATTTCCAGTAATCCCTCTGCTGTTTCTCCTTGAGTTTGTCGTATTTCCGGTACTGTTCGTGCCGCTCCTCCAGATAATGCCGGTAGGCGCGATCCTCACGCTCGTCCCAGTCGTGATAGTCCTTGTGGTCCCGATCGTAAACTCGTACCTGGACGTCTTGCGGCGTCCGGGCGGCCACCATAGAACCAGTGGTCGCAAGAGCAGCCGTTAAGACGAACGCGCTTAGGTATCGCCGTGCAACATGCATCGGTGTTTCCTCCACGCCGCAATTCCTGCTCCAAGGTACGAATCGCGGCATTCGATTAATTAAACGCCGTGGTGCTGATATGGCGCGGGAATACGCACCACTTTTGCTTCTGCTCTCATGGTGGCGCAGGCGGCGTTTTTCGGGAATACAGCGCACCCTGTAAATGATCCCGCAGGGCGCTTTACCTCTCGTCGTGGCACCGCCACAAAAATGCTGCGGTTGCAGCCATGCAGACGGTACACGGTGAGTCTGCGGTAGACCGGCTTACACGGAGTCAGACAACTTCCGCTGCGCGTGCCGCAAGCAATTACTGCAGCTTCGCGTACTCCGCTTTGGCTTCCTTCAGGATGGGAATTTCGGGGTCGGCGTCTTCTTGCCCTGAGAATTCCGCTGTGCGGGATTCGAAGGGTCCACAGCGATACTTCGCATTGAAAGCTTGCGCCGAGAAGATCAGCTACTGTAGCTTCGCGTACTCCGTTTTCGCTTCCTTCAGGATGGGGATGTCAGGGTCGGCGTCCTTCCACAGCGCGAGAAAATCTTTGTAGGCAGCGAGCGCCCGGACGCGGGCGGCATCGGCATCCGCGCCCTGCGAGGTTTTCGCTTGCAGAGCGTTTGCCCGTGCCACGCCCAGACGCGCTAACGCTCCCGTCCAGCAGTTCCAGACGATGCCGCTGTGGTCGAGAATCTTCTGGAACTCGGCTGCGGCAGCACTGCCTTGTCCGGCTGCTAAGTATGCCTCTCCGCGTACATACACATGGTAGAGGCAGGAAATATTGTTGACGAACTGAATTTGACCCAACTCGATGGCTGAAGCAGCTTGCAGAGTATTCAAGGCGGCAGCGGGGTTCTTTTTGTTCAGCGCCAGTTGCGCCTGAATCGCGGGCAGCCAAAGCGACTGCATCTGCGTGTCTAGAGGGTAGCGTTTTCCTAAATCTTGAGCCAAGGAATCGGCTCTTGCTGTATCGCCCGCCATAGCAAATGCAAGCGCGGCTTCAACCCCAACCCCCTGACTCGCGGGAGCCAGCTTCAAAGCCTCTGCCGCTGACTGCCGCGCCTCAGCGGCATTGCCGTAAGCGGCTCGTTCGAGAGCAGCATTCGCCTGCCATATAGCCGCAGTTTCCTTGCTGTCCGCCCGGATAGCAGAATCCACTGCCCGCTTGGTCAACTCCCGCGCCTTGCCCACATGACCAGCGTATGCCTCGGTGTCGGAGGCGAGCGCCAGTCCAAAGTTCTCATACTCGGGCTTGCCCGCGAACCACTGTTGCTCTTCCGCCATCGCTGCGGAATCTGCCCCCAGAAAGGCAAGACCGTAGAGAGCATTGCGCTGTACGTAATCATCCAGTTTTCGCGCCTGCGCCTCGTGAATGATTTGCCGCGTCTCGTCGAAACGCTGCAAAGCAAGTGTGAAGTTCGCGAGATTGCCGTACGAAGATGACTGGTCCGGCGCAAGGCGCACGGCTTGCCTCGTGACCTCCGCGGCCTTCGCATACTGACCCTGTGCGCAGTACACGCTGCCCAAATTGCCATACGCTCCGGCGCTCCGTGGGTAGCTCTCAATCTCTTCCTGATACGTCTGGGCTGCTTTACTCAGTTCTCCGGTAACGCTCTGATAGTAGTCGGCGGCGATATGCAGCTTTTCCCGTTCGCTGGCATGTTCCCGCAACTGGAACGCCTTGGTTAAGTACTCGCTGGCCCGCCCTAGCTCGCTGAGACTGGCGTAGTCGTCGCCCACTGCCCCGTAGCCCATGGCAAAATTCGGGTCAAGCTGGATGGCGCGTTGATGGTAAGGCAGGGCTGCGGCGTAACCTTTCTCGTGAGCCGCCTTCACTCCAAGGCTGAGCGCTTTCAGCGCTTCGAGCGACGATGTGGTGGCCTCTCTCAGCGGAACATCCAACTTCTGCACCGTAGCCAGCGATTCGCCCAGTTCGCCGCGCAGCTTGGTTGCCGCTTCGCCCAGCGTGTCCAGCACCTTCTCCTTGGACACTGCCGTCACCTGCGTCTCGGCGAGCGGGTCTCCGCTCTGACAATTCACCGCTTTCAACCCCAGCACATATTCGTTGCCCAGACTGGCAATCGACCCGGCAATGTATGCCTTACTGCCCGCCCGCTGGCAAAGCTCGTGGGTCACTTCGGGCGTGAGTTTCGTGCCAGTCGGACGGGACATTAATTTCAAGGTCGCCGCGACCTTGTTCTCCGGGAGCACATTCAGAAACGGCGACTGGTTTAGAGCAACGCTGAGCGCCGTTTTCAGCGTGTCGTCGAATACCGCGTCTCCGGTGCTGTTGGTAAAATCGGCGAGAACGATGGTGTCCTTCTCGGTCAGGCGGTGTGTGGTCTGGCGTGAACGGAAGTAGAACGCTCCGCCGATTGCAGCAGCGACAAGTACGACGGCTGCGGGAACCAGAATCTTCCAGAGTTTTTTCCCTCCGGTGACCGGCACTTCAGCGACTCTCACGGCAGCCGATGAAGCAGCAGCCGGAACAGAACCTGATGACGGCATGGGCTGCTGGACAACACGCTGAGAGCCTGTATCCTGTACCGCCGCCCCCGTCCCCGAACTCGCTGCCGACACTTGGCCTGAACTCGTGTCTCGCTTCAGGCGCATCAGCTCGGAACGCATTTCCGCAGCGCCCTGATAACGGAGTTCCCGGTCTTTCTCCAGCGCCCGGTTGATGACATCTTCGAGCTTCGCCGGAACATCCGGATTCAACCTGACAGGAGCCACCGGGGTGTTATGCAGAATCCCATCAGTAATCACTCCCGATGTGTCCCACGAAAGGGAAGCGTGCCCGTCGCCATCTCATACAACACCACGCCAAACGAAAACAGGTCGGTGCGTGCATCCAATTCCTTGCCACGCACCTGCTCCGGCGACATGTAGGCCACCGTTCCGACGGCAGTTCCCGGACTGGTGAGGTGCTCCGCGCTCACTCCCCCCATCGCATCCGTGGCGAGGGTGGCCCCCCAGGCCACCGCTTCCCGCTTCGGTGCCAGCTTGGCCAAACCGAAATCCAGTATTTTCGCGTGTCCTCGTTTCGTTATGAAGAGGTTGGCAGGCTTAATGTCGCGGTGGACGATGCCTTCCGCATGTGCTGCGTCCAGAGCATCCGCAATCTCGATGGCCAGCGACAGAATCAACTCGGTTTCCATCGGTCGGCCAGCAATGCGATGCTTCAGCGTCAGCCCGTCCAGAAACTCCATGGCAATGAACGCCTTGCCGTGCTCGTCGTCAATCTCATGGATGGTGCAGATGTTCGGATGATTCAGGGCCGAAGCCGCCTTGGCTTCGCGCTCAAAACGGCTGAGGGCTTGCGGGTCTCTGGCTACTTCGTCGGGCAGGAACTTGAGGGCCACAAAGCGACCGAGTTTGAGATCCTCGGCCTTGTAAACGACACCCATCCCGCCACCGCCGAGTTTCTCCACGATACGGTAGTGAGAAATGTTCTGGCCGATAAGCGAGTCGGTGGCTGGCACGCGCCGCACATCTTAGGGCGCGCAAGGAATCAAGTCAACGAAGCCGAACATGAATGTATGGAGTGCGTGGAGTGCGGCGGCTTGCCGCCGCTTTGTTACACCCCGGCTCGCCGGGGGAGCGGCGCATGCGCCACCTCTTTCTTGCCTGCGCAGAGCCGCGGTTTAAGGCCTGCCTTGTTCAGGCAAGAGTGTATGGAGTGCGGGCAGTTGCCCTGCGGCCTCATTCCTGTAGCTCAGGTCCCATTCCGGCCGCTCTCAGCCGGAATTGACCTGAGGCTGCCCTGGGTTTGACTGCGGGGGCATGCCTTTCAGCAAAGCAGATTTCCATGCCTCCGTAGCGATAGTTAGGTGAGAAGATCAAACGGCACCACGACCGAGCCGCGATATTGATTGAAATCAGTCGAGCTTCTATGCTACCGTGACCACGGAATTATGAAGAATGGCTACAAGACGCGCAGTGGCACCTCAAAGAGGATTGGCCCCGAGCCGCGCCTTTTCGGTGGCATCCGCCCCCAGTTTCTAATCTACGGTTCCGCGATTAGAATTTCTCCTAAACCAGCTAAAATCAATGAGATATAATTTTCTAATCGGCACTATACGGCGACTTTTTGCAGCAATCCACAGCTTTTTCCACAGCCCGCTAGCTCTCAATTCCGCCCGTTCGGTTCTGAATTCCACTTCTTCGGTTCTGATAGGATAAACGCCCGTGCCCATCGAACGCGAACAGCTCGAAGCGGACGTCCTTATCATCGGCGCCGGTCCCGGAGGCTTGGCGTGCGCGCTGCACTTGGCCAACCTGATTGAAAAGCACACCGCCGCGAGCAAAACTCCCGCGCTCTCCGCCGAGAATATTTACGTGCTCGAAAAGGCCCGCGAGCTTGGCGCACACCAGCTTTCCGGCGCGATTATGGACCCGCGCGGCATGGCCGAGCTGGTTCCCGATTTCTTAAAATCCGCGCCGCTCGATACACCTGTCACCGGTGACGCCGCCTATTACTTCACGGAAACCAGCGCGCATAAGTTGCCGATCACGCCTCCGCCGCTCGCGAACCACGGAAACTACGTCGTGTCGCTGAACAAAATCGTGAAATGGCTTGGCGGCCTCGTCGAAAAAAAAGGCGTCAACGTCTTCACCCAATTCGCCGGCAGGGAACTGCTCTATGACAAGAATGGGATCGCCGGCGTCCTTACCGAAGACAAAGGCGTCGATAAATTCGGCAAGCCGAAGGACAACTTCACTCCCGGTTATGAGCTGCGCGCAAAAGTCACGGTGCTCGCGGAAGGTCCGCGCGGCTCATTGACCAAAGAGTTGGTCAATCGGCTGAAGCTCGACGGCCTCAACCCGCAAGTCTATGGCATCGGAATCAAGGAACTCTGGGATGTTCAGCCCGGAAGGATCGACACCGGATACGTGGCGCACACGCTCGGCTGGCCGCTCGGTTCCGATCTGTACGGCGGCGGGTGGATTTACGGCATGCAGAACAATCGCGTGTCGCTCGGCATGGTTGTCGCGCTCGAATATCACGATCCTCTCTTCGATCCGCATGCCGCGTTTCAGAAATTCAAGACGCATCCCTTCGTGAGAAAAATTCTCGAAGGCGGCAAGCTCGTTCGTTACGGAGCAAAAACGGTTCCGTATGGCGGCTGGTATTCGATACCGAAGAGCTTTATTGACGGCGGCCTGATCATCGGCGATTCCGCAAGTCTCCTGAATTCGCAGCGCCTTAAAGGTATTCACACCGCAATCAAGAGCGGGATGCTCGCCGCCGAAACAATCTACGAAGCGCTCTGCGCCGGTGATACCTCAGCCGCGAAGCTCGCAGCCTACCAGCAGAAACTCGAGCAGAGCTGGATCAAAAAAGAGTTGTGGGCTGTGCGAAATTTCCACCAGGCATTTCACGGCGGGCTATATCCCGGTCTGGTGCAGGCGGGACTGCAGTTCGTCACGGGCGGCCGCGGCCTCGTTGATCCGATGCATTGCGAGGCCGGCTACAAGGAATATCACAAGCTCAATCGCGATCGAGTTCTGGTCGACCAATCGACACGATTCAAAGGCGACGGCAAAATTACGTTCGACCGCCTCACGGACGTCTATCACTCCGGCACGCGCCACGAAGAAGATCAACCGTGCCATCTCATCATTCTCGATCCGAGCATTTGCGTTGACCGCTGCGTGCGCGAGTATGGAAACCCGTGCCAGTATTTCTGTCCCGCTGCGGTTTACGAAATGGCGATGGAAAAAGATCAGCCGAAACTCAAAATCAATTTCTCGAATTGCGTTCACTGCAAGACGTGCGACATCGCCGATCCGTATCAGATCATCAATTGGGTTCCGCCGGAAGGCGGCGGAGGACCCAACTACGAAGGCATGTAAATCGCGCACGCCTCCCTGCGGAAAAATTATCGCGGAGGCGGCAAAATCCGAAAAATCATTTCCGATTGCACAGGCGTTCCGTGGCACGTGGCGGGCTGATTTCGAAACGAACGCAGCTTCTCGAGCATCTGAAATGCAGCTTTAAAATCTGAGCTTTCGAGCACGCTCAGGTCGCTCCAGTTGCCGTCCTTTCCGATCACTCCGTAAACAATCGCTCCGATGATCGGTGTCGCTCCGGCTGGCGCGTTTGGGTCAGGGAGCGCTGCGTTCTCGATCGCATCGCTCAGCCGCGACGGCCTCATATCCGCGCACCATTCGCGCTGGGTCGCGTCGGGCGGTGGAGCGATCCATTTCGCTTCCGGAGGCGCGCCAGACACATTCGCGATCTCGACTTGCATCACCGCTTCCGTTCCAGAGAATCCTTTGATCGTCCGCGGATACCAGTGATTTCCCCACTGCGCCCAATCGCCGAACAGGTACTGAATGTGAAGCGTCGCATCGTACTGCAGCAGCGGCAATCCGGTCCTCGTATCGAGGCAAAGCTCCTGCGTAAGATGCGGGCCTCCATTTCTTGCGCACACCACGTTGCGCCCGCTCACTTGCGAAATCTCGATGTGAGTTCGGGAATCGAAGTGATAAATCACGCCGTGCGTGATCTCCATCGCGTTGTGCGTCCACCAGTAACTGAAAGAGGGATAAGGCGCGTTGCGCTTCGTCCAGAGCGTATTGCCGTTCGCAATTTCAGTTTGCTTCAGGTGCAGCAGTTCGGCATCCTCGCGCCATTTGTCAGCGGACTGCCACGTGAAAACGTAACTGCCTCGCGCGGGAGGGACGCGCGGATCGCCGCTGGGATCATTGAAGAATAGCGACGCATGTAACGCGAAGGGTGCGCTGCCGACGGCGGTAAGGTTCGTCAATTCGTGTGATTTCGCGACGAGCCTTTCAGTTTCGGACTCGTCGTCAAATGATGCTTCAACGTTACGTGTGCGAGGAGACGGTTCCGGCCGCCTGGTCGCGCGCTGCGCGGAGGAGGGATGAGGCGCGCGGCCCACATCCATCGTGCGAGTATCACCGCCGCCGTAGATTGTGGCTGCCGCGAGAAACGCCGCCAATGTAGTTGCAAGGTGCATCAGGAGCGGCGCAAAACGCCGTGGCGCCGCGTGAATTATAGGGGTGGGAATTCAAAAGCGAAAGCACTGGGATACATAGTGAAGGCTGGGTCGCCAGACTTGGTGCGATCAGTTCTGGGTTTCGTCATGCCCGCCGCCGAACGCGCGTTTCAGGGCAGCCCAGAATCCGCCTTTCTTCTTTTTCGGATTGTGCGACGCCGAGGAGCTTCGGCTCGGCTCACGCGCAGCGACTTGCTGGAGCTGCGGGGCCTCGACACGGCCCTTGAACTGCCATTCGGGTTCCACGTGCGCAATCCGCACCAGGAGGATCATATCGGTCGAAGGTTCACCGGGAGGAGCCGGCCCGTTGGCCGAAAACACAAGCGGCGGCATCACGACTTTGTAGATCGGCACGGAGACAGCCGGCGGGTCTGGAACTTCGTTAGACTGCGGTTGCGGGTTGGGATGAATCTGGTTCGCGGCCGCGAGCTGACGGATTTGAATCGCGGGGCCAGCAGCGGTAGGGACTTCTGCAGGAGGTGGCAGGTCAAGTTGCGGCGGCGCAGGCGGTTTTGAAGCGACCTCGGGAACAGCCGCTGGCTCGGGCTGCGGCTTCGACGTCAGGCCCATCTCCGGCGAAGCAGGAAGCGGCCCCGAATTGCGGGCCTGTAGCGATGCGCACTGGCAAGTACCCGCCACACCTGCAACCGGCAACAGCTTGCCGGCAGCGAGAAAGAACTCACCCGACTGCGGAACGATGAGCCCTTCCCCTGTGAACTGATGTTCAAGCCGAATAGCGCCGCTCGTCGGGACGACGCAGAGCGAATCGTTCAAATCGAGGCCGACGGTGAAGTCGCGAGGAGCGCCGCCGATATCGATCGGCGTGGCGACAATCGTCGGGGTGAAAATTCGGAGCTGCACTGCGGCAGGGAGCTGGACGCGCATTCGGCCAAAATTCAATGCCAGCGTGATCGCCGGTCCGGATTGAAGCAGAGTAAATTTTGCGGGGCCACAGACATCAATTTCGCCTCCTCCGACAAGAGTCATGCGGGCTTGTCCGGAGTGGACGGTGATTACGCTTCCGTTCGCAACGAACATGCTCGGCGCACTCGTTGCAGTCCCGTTTGCCGCAGCGGAGCCGCCTTCGATCGAGACATCATTGCCTTCTACGCGGCCGATTGTGCCGGGAGGCGGCTGGGATTGTTGAGCACTGATAGGCGCGAGGCTAGGGGCCAAACACGCGAGTAGCAAGAAGAGCAGCGGCAGGCACCGACGGGCGCGCGAGTGCGCGGGCTTTCTCCCGAGAGCGAATTGGAGGTCAGCGAGCACCGGCCGTATTCCAGGTTCGCCTATACTATACAGCAGTGAATAACGCCACGAAATCCGGCCCTGCCGAAATGGCGCCGAATGCGAACGTGCTTCCCGCGATTGAGATGCCTCAGCTCTCGCGCTGGCGACGAATGCAAATCCCCATGATTGCCTGGGCCGCGTACTGGTTAGTGAGGCTGCTCGGTCCGACGTTGCGGCTGGAAATTCTGGGAGTGCAAAACGCGGTGCAGATTCGCAACTCGGGCGAGCAGGCAATCGGCGCATTTTGGCATCGAAGCATTTTCCCGGCAATTTGGATCTGGCGGAATCGCGGAATCGTAGTGATGAACACGGTAAATTTCGACGGACAGTGGACGCGGCGGGTGATCGAGCGGCTCGGTTTCGGAACCGCGCAGGGAAGCTCGTCGCGCGGCGCGATTGAAGGGCTCACCGTGATGGCGCAGCGGCTTGAAGAAGGGAAACACGTGGCGTTCACAATCGACGGTCCACGAGGGCCACGCTACGTGGCGAAGCCGGGACCGGTGATCCTGGCGCGCCGGACGGGAAAGCCGATATCCGTTTTTCACGTTGGACTCGGGTGGGCGCACACGTTTAAGAAGTCTTGGGACCTTTTCCAGATTCCCTATCCGTTTTCGCGTGCCGTGATGTTTGTCGCGCCGCCCATCTATGTTCCCGTCGACGCGGATAGCCTGGTGATTCACGCGAAGCAAGCAGAGATGCAATCCGCGCTCGAGCGCGTGCGTGACGCTGCGGAATCGTGGTTCAGTTTGAGCACGGACGAACAGGACCGCCTGCGAGACGAGTGGAGCGATCGAAGTTTATTAAGGCCTATTTGTTAAAGCTATAAATGTGACCACAGCGGCATTTCGCTTCGTAAGATTCATATGGCCTCTCTTCCAATCGTGCCGGCTCTTGCCTAGCATTCTCGCCTCACATTTGATGTAAGTAGCCTCGAACCGACTTCGAGTCTTACTTCTCATCCCATTGGCGGATCGGCATAACCAGATACAAGTCGGTGCCATTCGGAAGGTGAGCGACATATGGCATCCCGTTCGAACCGTCATGACTAAACTGTTGCAACTCCTTCTGATTCTCGCGAGGGCTAACGATCATGATGTGCGGCCCGACGTGGAAGTCTCCGCTCTTTGAAGAGCCGCCCGACTTATTCGGAACCCACGCACCCACGTACATGTAGGCGATCCCTACGGTTTCGATATGAGGCTCACGGCCGGCGAGGCTATCTTTGATCCACTGCATGAAGGTCGGGTCAAAGCAGCCTGGTTCGTCGTGCGAGTAGCCAGGGACGCCAGGTAGGCAGGTCCATTCGTTCGTTCCTTTTCGCAGAACCCGATACTGGCTATCCGGTGTAGCGGGCCAATCGAGGATCGTTGCGTCCTTCGTAATAAAAGTGGGCCCAGCCCTCAGCGCGTCTGCAATTTTCTGTGGGTCGGTTGTGGGATGGTCCGGCATTGCCGTCTGAGCGGCGGTGGCGAACGCGGTGAGCAGAAATAGAACAATCAACTTCATATTGAACCTCCGAGAAAATGGAATTGCCAAATCACGCTTCAGAGAACACCTCCTGCAGAACGTCCCAATGTTCGACTACCTTTCCGTCCGCGACGCGGAAAATGTCCACGCCAACTACCGGTTTCGCGCCCCAGGCCGTGTATCGGCCGTGGACCATGAATTAAGAGGGCGGCCAAAGAGAAAACCCACCATCCCGCGCGGCGACTGCCGGAGAACGCTAAACTCCGCGCCTTACTGCGCGAGGGTGTCGTGTCCTTCGCCAAGTTTTACCGGCACCGTGATTTTCTTGCCGTCGCGAATGAGAGTGAGATTGAAGGAATCGCCGGGCCACGCGCGATTCAACTGAAGATTCAAATCCATCTGAGTGGCGAGCGGCTTATCATCCCATGCGACAAGCACGTCGCCACCGATACGCAACTCCTGTAGACCAGCAACGACCGAGTGCGTGCCGCCGCGAATGCCCGCTTCTGCTGCAGGACCGCCGGGCGTGACGCGTTCTACGAGGATTCCCTGCTTCACGGGCAGATTCAATGCTTCGGCCAAGCCAGGCCACAAGCCGCGGCCTTCGATACCCAGAGTAGCGCGGCGGACGCGGCCAGTTTTTATCAGGTCTTCGGCGACACGGCGCGCGGTGTTGACTGGGATGGCGAATCCGATCCCGGCCGTCGTTCCCGTGGGCGCATAAATAGCGCTATTGATGCCGATTACTTCGCCGTGCGAATTGAGCAACGGCCCGCCTGAATTTCCCCGATTGATCGCCGCATCCGTCTGAATCGCTTCGTCAATGAAAGTATTTTCACCGGTTTGCACGGTGCGCCCCAGCGAGCTGACGACGCCGGTAGTGAGAGTGCTTTGAAAACCAAAAGGATTGCCAATGGCGAGGACGCGCTGACCGACAAGCAGATTGCGTGAATCACCGAGCGGCAGCGTGGTCAATTTGCGTCCGGCGGGATCGATCTTGATGAGCGCGAGATCGTTGCGCGTATCGACGCCGATGAGCTTCGCTTTGAAGCGGGAGCGATCGCCGAGGGTGACTTCGATCGTTTGCGCGCCCTGAATCACGTGGAAGTTGGTGAGGATGTGGCCGTCGGTATCGATTACGAAGCCCGAGCCGGCGCCTTCGACCGGGACGGGATTGAAGAAGAAATCGTACTCGACGGTGCGGGTGACGACGTTGGCGACCGCAGGCGAGGCCTGGCGGTAGATGCGGACATTTTCGGCTTCGAAGGCGTCGAGCGAATTTTCGGCCGGCGAGGCATTGCTGAGGTGAAGAGCGTCGACGGAAGTGGGAGCGGGCTTGCCGTAGCGCGAGCCGCCCCAGTAGGCGCCGAGCCCGACGATCAAGCCAAGTGCCAGCAGGCGGATGGCGCTGCGCGCGTTGTTTCCGATGGTCACGAATCAACCTTCAGGTCAATCTTTAGCTTAACCTTCAGCCGGGCGAATGACTGCTCGAATCATCTCATATATTTTCGTACTTTCGGCTCGATGCGAGAGGCTACCTCGAATTAGTACGCGCCAGGACCAAGGAAAGTTTCTTCAAGACGCCGACAATTGCTTGAGACGTTCGACCAAGTTCTTCACCTGGCGCTCGGTTTCTTCGATGGCTCCCGAGCAGTCGACCACTTCATCGGCGAGCTGGCGCTTTTCTTCCGCCGGCATTTGCGCCGAGATGCGAAGCTGGGCCTGCTCGCGTGTGAGGCCGCGTTGAATCAGGCGTTCGAGTTGCTGCTCGGGGCGGCACCAGCAGACGACCAGGTTATCGAGACTCTTGTGAAAGCCGGATTCGACGATCAGCGCAGCCTCGACGACTGCGAATTCCGGGCCGCCGGAACGGTCAAGCGCGGCAAACCATTTTTGGACCACGTCGAGGATGCGCGGGTGGAGAATCTGGTTGAGGCGGGCGCGCTTCGCGGCGTCGGCGAAAACGATGGCGCCGAGTTTTGAGCGATCGATTGCATCGCCCGGGCCGAGGATGGAATTGCCGAACTCGCGGATAACCTCATCGTAGGCGGCTTGGCCAGGTTCGAGCAGCTCGTGGCCGAGCGGGTCCATTTCGAGGACCATGCAATCCTGGTCGCGCAGTAGGGATGCGACGGTGGATTTGCCGGAGGCGATTCCGCCGGTGAGTCCGACTTTAAGCATTTGGATAGGATCGCGGCGGCATCAGCTGCGGGCAGTTGCGTGAATGCGCGAGCCGCGGCGCAGACGCGCGGCGCGAACGGTGTTGCTCATGAGCATGGCGATGGTAAGCGGGCCAACGCCGCCCGGAACGGGCGTGAGCGCACCGGCGACGTTTGCGACGTCGGGATGGACGTCGCCTACAACAGCGGAGCCCTTCGCGCGAAAGCTGGCGAGGCGCTCGGGAAAACGCGCAAACAGGTTTTCCGCGAGAGCGGCATCGGTGATGCGATTGATTCCGACGTCGATAACGGTGGCTCCCGGGCGAATGAAATCGGGAGTGACCATCGCAGCCCTGCCGAGCGCGGCGACGACGATATCGGCGCGGCGGATAACTTCCGGAAGGTTGCGCGTCTTCGAGTGGCAGATCGTGACGGTGGCGTTCGCGTGCATGAGGAGAAGCGCCATAGGCTTGCCGACGATATCGCTGCGGCCGAGGACAGCGGCATTCGCGCCTTCGATCTGAATTTCGCTGCGGCGCAGAATTTCCATCACGCCCAGCGGCGTACAGGCGACGAGATTAGGGCGTCCGGCGACGAGACGGCCGACGTTGAGAGGATGAAAACCGTCCACATCTTTGGCGGGATCGACTGCTTCGAGGATTTTCTTTGCGTCGATTTGCGGGGGCAGGGGAAGCTGGACGAGGATGCCATCGACATCGTCGCGGCGATTTAGATCTTCGACGATGGCGAGAAGTTCGCTGGTGCTGATTGTGGCGGGCGGCGTGACGTTGATACTCGCGAGGCCCAGCTTTTCGGAGGCGGCGATTTTGCTCGAGACGTAGATTTTGGAGGCGGGATTTTCGCCGACGAGAACGGCGGCGAGACCCGGACGGATTCCGGCGGCGCTGAGCGCGGCGATTTCGCTGGTTAGTTCCGAATAGATTTGATCGCGAATTGCGTTGCCGTTGAGGATGCGAGCGGGCAATCTGCCTCTCCGGTGCTGTTGGATTTGTTCGGCCACGTGATGTTATCACAGCACTCTAGGGTGTTCTCGCCCGAGAGATGGCGTTGTTCGAGCGGACCGAAGCAGCTATCCTCCGGCCTCGGCCGCATTATGAAAACCAGGAGGCAGCGATGAGAATGGTCAAACGATTTGAGCCAATCTCGGTAATGAGGATAGCGGCAATTTGCTATGCCGTGCTCGGAGCTCTTGAAGGGGTGATATTTAGCATTTTCTTTGCAACGATTCCGTTTGCAGGTAAAACTGCAGGCGAAATACCGCGATTTCTCGGGCCCCTTTTTGGAGTGCTTTCCATTTTTGTATTTCCATTTTTGTTCGCAGCAATGGGCGCAATTACTGGCGGTTTGGGCGCCGTGATTTATAATGTGTCGGCAAAATATGTAGGAGGCGTCGAGATCGAGGTAGGATAGCGGTTAGGGATAGCTCGGAGAGATTTCATAATGTATGGCGAGGGAAGCGAGCGGAAGATTCAGGAACGGGGGATGCGCGAGGCGGGGCGGTTGCCGCCGGGGCAATCGTTGACGCTGAAGTGGCCTGTGCTGCACGAGGGGACCGTGCCGCGATTCGATCCGAAGACTTGGGATTTTCGCGTGACAGGACTGGTGAATAAGCCGCTGCGGCTGACCTGGGATGAATTTACGCGGTTGCCGATGAAGGCGGTGACTGCAGACATGCACTGCGTAACGCGCTGGAGCCGGTTCGACGTGCGCTGGGAAGGCGTGCCGTTTACGGAAGTGATGAAGCTGATTGAAGCGAAGCCGGAAGCGAAATACGTGATGGTGCTGGCCGAGCAAGGATACACGGCGAACGTGCCGCTCGAGAATTTGATGCATCCGACGACGCTTTTCGCATTGAAGCACAACGGCGAGCCGCTTCCACCCGAGCATGGGTATCCTGTGCGGCTTGTGGTGCCGGAGCTGTATGCGTGGAAGAGCGTGAAGTGGGTGCGGGGATTGGAATTTATGGCGAAAGACGCGCCGGGATTTTGGGAGCAGAATGGGTATCACATTTATGGGGATCCATTCAAAGAGCAGAGATTCGATACGGACTGATCAGGAGCCAGTGACCGGTGATGAGTGACGAGTGATGAGTGACGACGAGGCGGCATTCGTTGCGCTGGCCAAGCGGCTTTGCGAGAGTGCCGATCCTGTGGAACGGCAGCGGATCAAAGAAGAACTGGCGCGGCGTACGTTTGGGACGGAGAGTTGAAGCCGCACGTTTTGGGCTGCAGGGCGGAAGAAGAAAGGCCTCACGTCAGGCCGTGCGAGGGGCGCACGGCCGGGACGTGAGCTACCGTCACCGTGCAAGAGGTTCACGGCCGGGGCGTAAGGTAACGTTCAATTCGACCTGGAAACCTCAGTAGATATCGTATTGCTCCCAGTGAAGCGTCGGGTCGGCCTGGATGATGATGCTCTTTTTCGTCCAGCGCTCGAGCTCTTCGATGAGCGACGACTCGCGCGTTTTCAGGGCTTTCGCAATTTCCGGATGCAGGCGAAGCGTGAGGCTGCCGGAGTCAACATCGGGCGCCATCTTCCGCGCTTCGGCTTGAATTTCATAGCAGAGCGTAGGGATGGACTTCACCATACCTGAGCCAGTGCAGTAAGGGCACGGCTGGCAGAGCGTTCGCTCGAGAGCTTGCTTGGTGCGCTTGCGGGTGATGGCGACAAGGCCGAATTCGTTGAAGCGCAGAACTTTCGAGGGCGCGCGGTCGGCGCGAAGGGCGTCTTCGAGCGCGGCCATCACCTTTTCGCGATTGCGGCGCTCTTCCATGTCGATGAAGTCGATGATGATGATGCCGCCGAGATCGCGGAGGCGCATCTGTCGGACGACTTCCTTCACGGCCTCGAGGTTGGTGCGAACGATCGTGTCCTCGAGGCGATTTGAGCCTTTGCCGACAAATTTGCCGGTGTTGACGTCGATGGCGACGAGCGCCTCGGTGTGATTGATGACGATGTAGCCGCCGGATTTCAGCCAAACTTTCGGGCGCAACCCCTTGTCGATTTCCTGCTGGATGCCGAACTCTTCGAAGACCGGCGTTTCTTTGGTGTAAAGCTTCACGCGATTCACGAGCGCAGGCTGGAAGCGGCTCATGAACTCGACAACTTTCGCGAACTCCTCTTCTGAGTCCACCCATATCGCGCCGAAATCCGGAGTCATGTAATCGCGGAGGATGCGTTCAACCAGGTTCAAGTCGCGATGCAAAAGCGACGGGGCTTTGCGCTGTTCGGAGCGGGATTTGATTTCCTGCCACGTGCGCATCAGAAATTCGACGTCAGTTTTCACTTCGTCGGCGGTGGCGCTTGCGGCGGCGGTACGGACGATGAATCCGCCGCCTCCTTGGCCCTTGGCTTCATTGACGAGATGGCGCAGGCGAGCGCGATCTTCGGCGGAAGCGATCTTGCGCGACACGCCGGTGTGATCGAGCGTCGGCATGTAGACGAGATAGCGGCCGGGGAGAGCGACATGGCTTGTAATCCGCGCGCCTTTTTTACCCAGCGGCTCCTTGGCGATCTGCACGATGATTTCCTGACCCTGCTTCAGAAGGTCGGAAATAAGCTGCGTGCGTCGCGGTGGCGTGCGATGGCCGTGTCCTCCCGGGCCATGCTGCGGGCGACGGCCACGGTCCGGGCGTCCGCGATCGGGGCGGCCTCCGCGGTCGCGTCCGCCCCTGCGCGAAGGGTGCTGCATGCGCGAGCGGTAATCGTTCTGCACACGCGCGTTCCAGGGCTGCTTTTCCGGCGGCTGCGGCGTTTCGGATGAGATAGCCGTGCCATTTTCCGCAGGCATGGCATCGGTTGTTGTGACTTCCGCGCCATTCTGTTCCCCGGCTGACGCTAGCAAAGATTCTGACTCAGCGGCTGCTTCGTCCAGTTCGTGCGCTTCGGAATGAGCCGCATCAGCCTCGGATTCCATGTCGGATTCGGAATCGTCTTCGTCATCGAGTTCGTGCTCTTCGACGTCGACAATTGCGTCTTCCGCTTCGTGAGACTCGTGAAGATCATCGTCGATAGAACGAGGTTCGCCGAACGGCGCTATGTGATCTTCCTCGGCTTGGAGCGCAGCTGCTTCGCTTTGCGCCTCGGCAACGTGCTCAGTGAGAGCGGCGGCCTCGTCTTCGGTAAGGTCGGCAGGCGAAGATTCTGCATGATCGGTGTGACCGCTTGCGGGCTCTGATTCTGCCTCAACCTCGAAGTGAGCGATATCAGTTTCGGCATTGTCACGAGCGACAAATGACTCACCCGAGACAGATTCTGAAGGTTCAGACGCGGCGGAACTCGGTTCGGCGTGCTGCTCGATTTGAGGCTCATGGCCTTTCCACTTGGCGATGGACTCGCCTGGCAGCGGCTCGAATCCTGTCGATGACACCCGGAGCGAGGGGGCGGAATGCTCCGAGCGAATCGGCTCAGGAGCCGGAGCGGGCGAAAGCGATTCGCGTGTGGGCTCCGGCGGAAAGCTCGCAGGCGTTAACGGCGGAGCCGATTCCGGCGGAGCGACTGAAGGCGCGGAAGAAGGAGCCTTGTACTTTGCCAATGATTCGCCGGGAAGGATTGTCGGAACATAGCCTTCGGGCGGCGCGGATTCCGTCGCTGGATCCTCGTACGGGCGGTGCGATGCGTATTTCGACTGAGGCAATTCGCGGCCATAGCGCCGGTCGCCTCCGCGTCCGCCTCGATTGGGACGACCGCCGCGACGCCCGCCGCGGCCACCGCGAAAATCGCGACCGCCGCCGCGATGAGGGCGGCTATCGTGCCGATTTTCGTAACGCGGCGGATGGCTTGAGGGGGGCGCGTTGTGCGCCGAAGCCACATTGCCCGAGGGAGCCGGCGCGCTTGGCGCATCAGCCGGCTGATCGTGTTCAGGCGCGTGTTCTGCAGGCGAATACTCGCTCGAATTGAGCGGGGCCGATTCCACATCCGCCGGCTCGAGAGCCGGTGCCGCGGGAGAGGCGGCATTGAATACTTGGCCGCCCTGGTCCTGCATCTTCTGAACCTTTTCCTCAGCGGTCGTTACGATGTGGTCGAACTCTTCGAGGTCTTCGAGGAAGTCGCTGACGTAGAGGAAAGCGTCGCTATCGAGCCCGATTTCGACGAAAGCCGATTGCATGCCCGGTAGCACGCGTGTGACACGGCCCTTGTAGATGCTTCCAACTAACGCAAATTCTTTTTCACGCTCCACATAAAATTCACAGAGCTGTCCTTCTTCCAAAATGGCGACCCGTGTCTCGTGGGGGTTCGCCGAGATAACCATTTCCTTCGACATGAAAACTCCTCAATGGGCATCGAGTGGCGGGCGCGCAGGCCGGCACAGCGAGCACACGGGCTCGGCCAGCCTGGCGCAAGGATGGATTCAGTTGTAACCATGACAGGCCGCCCAGGACGGACATGCCGTGTGGATGGATAACTACCGTCGTCACCCGATGCAATCCTAAGTAAAACTCAAAATTCCGGCTGTCAAACGATCGCGCAGTCCGGGCACTACTTAAAAACGGGGCCTCAGTTGACGAACCGCCGCATGCGGACGTTCATCACCAGGCCCAAAGCCAAAAACACAAAAGCGGTAGACGATCCGCCATAACTCATCAGTGGCAACGGGATGCCGGTTACGGGCATATATCCGATCACCATCGAAGCGTTCACAAGGACGTGGAAGCCCAAAATTGCAGTGACGCCTATAACCACAAACATCCCGGCACGATCTTTCGCCTTCTGCGCGTTATCCACAAGCCGCAGAATCAAACCCAGATACAGCAGCAAAACGACGCAAACTCCAATAAAGCCTTGCTCTTCTGCCAGCGCTGCCAGGATAAAGTCCGAATAACGGACCGGCACGAAGCCTAACTGATTCTGGCTGCCCTTCCCAAACCCTTTACCCCAGAAGCCGCCGGACCCGACTGCAATTTCGGACTGCAGAATCTGGTAGCCAGCGCCGCGTGGATTCTCCTCTGGATGAAGAAAAGTTTCAATACGCTGCTGCTGATATGGCTTCAGGTGGCGCCGCATGTTCCATCCTATCGGAATCATCAGGGCCACAAGAACAGCACCAACTGCCAAATGCTTCCATTCGATGCCGGCGAGAAACGCTCCTACCACTGCCACTGGAACCAGCACCATCGCGGTTCCCAGATCGGGCTGAATCAAGATCAGGCCTACCGGCACCCCTGTCAGGACGGCTACCTTGACCAAATCGGTCAGCGTCAGCCGATCCGTGCGCGCCTCCGCAAAGAAGCGCGCCAATACTATGATTATAATCAACTTCATTAGTTCTGACACTTGCAAATTTACGCCACCCCCCAAAGCCACCCATCTTCTGGCTCCGAAGCGGGAATGGCCAATCGCCAGCACGACGAGGAGTGTTGCCAGGCCGAACATGTAAAGCGCCGGGGCCTGATCCATCAATGTGTGATAGTCGATTCGCGAGATCAGGAACATCCCCACCACTCCAATGCCGATCCAGGTGAGCTGTTTCCATTGAAGCCCCGCCATGTTGGGGGCTGCATGCGTAGAGGAGTAGATTTCCAGAACGCCGATAGTACTGATCGCAGCAACAATAGCGAGCAGCGCCCAGTCGAAGTCTTGAGTACGCGGACGGTCTTTCATAGGTTTAAGGCTTTCATCGGCTCGCTCCGCCGACGGTTGCAACGATAGGACGAACCGGAGCGGGAGGCGCAGGCGGAGCGACGCTGGCCGTCTGCTGGGTGCCGGCGTTTTTCTTATCGTAGTAGGCCTTCACGACGTCGCGGACTACCGGGCCCGCTGCTTCGCCGCCATGCTCCATTGTATTTTGAACGATGGCCGCAACTACAATTTCGGGATTGCGGCGAGGCGCAAATCCGACGAACCAACCATCCATTTTCTTGTTTCCGAGGCGGTTTGCTGCGTTGTAGCTCATCAGCTGCGCGGTGCCGGATTTTCCGCAGAGATCAATATTTTGCAAGCGCAAGTGGTAGCCGGTACCGCCTCCTTCATTCACCACGCCGTACAATCCTTGTGTTACTTGTTCCACGGCATTTTCAGAAAGAGGGAACTGCGCAGTTTTTACGTCGGGCAGATTCTTGAATAGGTGTGGCTGCACGAGTGTCCCCGCGCTTGCCACGGCCGCGGCCATGCGCGCGAGTTGGATAGGCGTGACGGTGACTGCGCCCTGTCCGACCGAAACGGAAATTGTTTCGCCTGCGTACCACTTATGATGGAAGACGCGCTCGACCCACTCCTCGGAAGGCATAATCCCCGTTTCCTCGCCTGGTAAATCAACGCCCGTTCGATGGCCGAGGCCCAGCCCTGCTGCGTAGTCGTGAATGCGATCGATGCCAAGTTGTTTTCCTATGGTGTAGAAAAACACGTCGCAGGAATCGACGATGGCTTTGTGAAGATCCACCGAGCCATGTCCTTGCGGCCGCCAGCAGTGAAAGGTTCGCCCGTAAAAATTCGCGAAGCCCGGACAATACACCGTGGTGCTCTCAGGCACGGCTTTGGAATCGAGCATCGCGGTAGCCATCACAATTTTGAAGACCGAACCGGGCGCCAGCTGTCCCTGGATCGCGCGATTCAGCAGCGGAGTCTCCTTGTCGCGATTGAGCCGCGCCCACTCCTCCGACGGGATTCGGACAGCGAAATCATTCGGGTCAAACGTGGGCCGACTGACCATGGCCAAGATTTCGCCGGTGCGCGCGTCCATCGCGACGACCGCGCCTTCCTTGTCCTGCATGTCGTTCTCGGCGATAGCTTGCAAGTCGTAATCGATCGTCAACTGAATCGGCTTTCCGGGGATTGCTTCGACGTTGTCGAGCGTGCGCATCGCCTTGCCGACGCTGTTCACGACGACGCGGCGCATGCCATCCGTGCCTTCAAGGGTTTCGTTATATTGGCGCTCGAGGCCCGCCTTGCCGACGATGTCGCCGGGACGATAGTGGCCATCGCTCTGGTCCATCTGCTGGGGCGAGACTTCGCCAACGTAGCCGATCGTATTCGCAAGCATCTGACCGTGGGGGTAGCGGCGGCGTTGAACCATCAACAATTCAAGAACGGGAATATCGGCGCGATGTGATTCCACGAAAGCGATGTCCGCCACGCTCGCAGCCGGTTTAATGACAACTGGTTGAAATTTTGGCTCATTCTTGGCTGCGTCCAAGGTTTGCTGAAGGTCTTGCCGGCTGACGCCAAGCCCATCAATGATTTGAGGGATGCTCTTCTCGATCGCTTTCATGTCCTCGCGAAGCAGCAGGATGCTAAAGGAAGGATAGCTGTCCACGAGCACACGGCCTTCGCGATCGAGCATCGCACCGCGAGGCGCAATAATCGGAATCGAGCGCACTCGATTGCGTTCGGCGAGGTCGGCGAAATGCCCCGACTGGACAACCTGGAGTTTCCAGAAACCGACCAGCAGCAGCACCACAAAAACTACTGAGGTATAGGAAACCAGCGCCAGTCGTTCCTGGGGAACCTTCTGGTCGTTAACGTTCCACGATGGCAAAAGAACTCCTGCGCGGGGGTCTTACCTGGCCGGAATGCACTCGGCCCTGATGCGCCCTGACGTCCAAATCCGGGCGTTACCCGATGCGGCATTCAAAACTAACACCGCCAAAGTACACCCGCAAGACAGCTATGTCCTTTCGGTCACTGTATTGTGCCTAAAAACGGGCCGCGAAAGTAGCTGGACGGAGGTACAGGAACGCCAGAACAGGTGCTAATGCCGGCTGCGCAGGCGATCGAGCAGAGCGAACAGCACGACGCCAATTCCGGCGGTGACTACGGAATCGAGGAGAAGGCGCAGGGTAAACATGGGCATGGTACGCGCAAGGAGCACGCGCTCGGTAACGGCCAGCACAACCTGATGGAAGTGGAACAGCACAAAAATGAGCCCGAAGCGGCTTACCGGATGCTCGGTATCGATTCGCGCGCCGACGGAAGAGGAAACATAACCTACACAAGTTTTTGCGATGCCATACAGGCCAATCGGATTGTCGTGGCTCAATGCGTCTTGCACGATGCCGATCGTCGCGCCGAGAAACATTCCGCTAACAGGGTTCCGGCGGCTCACGCCGAAATAGATTGTGACGAGCAAGGGCAGGTCGACGAGCTCCGCAAAGCGGCCATACTTGTGAAGGAAGGCCTGCAATACAAGCGCAAGAAAACAGACGAGTGGAACCGCTCCGTTATAGTATTTGTGTACTTCAATATTGGATTCCGATCGCACGCCGGTGCTCAACATCGTGGACATGTCAATGATGGGGAGCGCTCGGCGCCGCGGTATTTATAGGCGCTGGATTCGCTCCGTTCGGCATGGGACTTTCTTCGGTTTTCTTTGGTGTTAACTCCTGCTGAGTGAGAAGAACGAGAACGTCTTCGAGGCGGTCGAGCCTCGCCGCAGGCTCAATCGAAATAATCTGAAATGGACTTGCAGGCTTCGCTCTTTCGACTGTCCCTATCGGCAGATCCTTGGGGAAAATGTGGTCTTCTCCAGAGGTGAGGATCTTGTCGCCGGCCTGCACCTTTTCATCGTTGACTATGTAATCCATGCGCGGATTCGGATCTCCACTGCCTTTCACGACTCCGTGCGTGCGAGTGCCGGCGAGGAGAGCGCCGACGCCGCTTTCTTTGTCGTTAATCAGCAGAACTTGCGAAGAAGTGGGAAACACTTCGACGATTTTCCCGACGACGCCTTCCGGCGTGATCACAGCCAGGTTGCGCCGCACGTGATCCCGTTCACCGCGATTGATGAACAGCGTGTGTGAGGTGGGATCGGCGCTCGCCCCGATCACCTCCGCTGCAAGCATTGACGCTTCGGGATGAGCGGTACGGAAATTCAAGAGGCCCGCGAGGCGCTGGCCTTCGGCAGCCTGACTTTCGAGCTCACGGTTCCGCATCCGAAGCTGATCGAGTTCTTTTTGTAACCGCGCGTTTTCGGTGCGAGCGTTGCGAAGGCCGATGTAACCGCCCCAGATGCCGCCAATTTTTGAAAACGACCAGGTTCCCACGCGCTCGACAGGCGTGAAGGTCTGCACGGTCCAGTAGCGAACCAGCCGGATGTTGTTCTCGCGCTTAATTTGGAACGCCAGCAGCAGCACCTGAGCAAGAATCAGAGCGGCGAGCAAGCTCAGTGGGCGATGGCGCGAAATGATCGTGTCGGGCATAATTGAATACTGAAAATTCAAACTTTCGAGCCAAGCTTCTGTGCGACCGCTCGTTTCAATCAATCGAAACGAGCCGCAGCAAGCGGAAATCGCTCAGCATTTTCCCGGTTCCCAGGACGACGGAAGCGAGGGGATCATCCGCAATCGAAACGGGCAAACCGGTCTCTTCGCGTATGCGCTTGTCGAGATTCTTAATCAGTGCGCCACCACCCGTAAGTACGATGCCACGATCACTGATGTCCGCGGATAGCTCGGGCGGGGTGCGCTCAAGCGCTACGCGAATGGCATTGAGAATCGTAGCGATACATTCCGAAAGCGCTTCGCGAATTTCGCTGTCGTCGATCGTCACCGTGCGGGGCACGCCTTCGATCAGGTTGCGTCCTTTCACTTCCAGGGTGAGCGGCTTCTCGAGCGGATAGGCCGAGCCGATTTCGATTTTGATCTGCTCGGCGGTGCGTTCACCGACGAGCAAGTTGTACTTCCGCTTCAAATAGTGCATCACCGCTTCATCCATCTCATTACCGGCCACGCGCACGGAGCGCGAATAGACGATGCCGCTCATAGAGATCACGGCGATGTCCGTGGTGCCTCCGCCAATATCGACCACCATGTTCCCCGACGGCTCTTCAATCGGCAGGCCCGCTCCAATCGCGGCGGCCATTGCCTGCTCGACCAGATACACTTCGCTGGCCCGGGCGCGATAGGCTGAGTCTTGCACGGCGCGTTTTTCAACCGGGGTGATTTCGCTGGGAACTCCGATGACGATTCGCGGATGCACGAGCACGCGGCGGTTGTGAGCTTTCTGAATGAAATAAGTGAGCATCCGCTCGGTGACTTTGAAATCGGCAATCACGCCGTCTTTCATCGGTTTAATCGCGACGACGTTTCCGGGCGTCCGGCCGAGCATTTCCTTGGCTTCGCGGCCTACAGCCACCACTTCTCCGCTGTTCTTATTGATGGCGACGATTGAAGGCTCGTTGACCACGATGCCTTTTCCGCGCGCAAAGACCAGTGTGTTGGCGGTTCCCAGGTCGATAGCCAGATCGGAAGAGAACAGGCTGAAGACCGACCGCATGTTGTAGCTGTTTTTCGTCACGTAACGCTT
>Ga0307469_10000059_pt1 | contig 40476 bp, 30 predicted proteins | sample atmos_gasesAM2C__FD_203084 | JGI IMG/M metagenome (GOLD analysis project Ga0307469, IMG submission 203084) | Hardwood forest soil microbial communities from Morgan-Monroe State Forest, Indiana, United States - atmos_gasesAM2C_515 | ecosystem: Environmental > Terrestrial > Soil > Temperate... | reverse complement strand
ACTGCGGCAGTCGTTCTCGCTCAAGCTCACCGGGCTCGACATCGAAGAGAAGGCCGCGCTCGCCGAACGGACGATCTGGTCGGCGATCCCCGGCGGCAAAGGTGCGTTCGAAGAGGTCTTCGTCGAGCTGGTGCGAAGCGACCACCCTGACCCGGAGACGAATGAGCAAGCCGTTGCCGAGCTGCGGTTCGTCCTCAAGGATCACGACGAGACGAAGTTCGGACGAGCGATCTCGCAGAAGGTCACCGAGATGGCCCTCGCGAGCTACCCGGGATTCTTCGGCGGGAACTTCGAGGCGCCGCGTCCCTACGGCGTGTACTGGCCGGCGCTCATCCCGGCCGACTTCGTGACACAACAGGTCGTGATCGACGGACGACGCATCGAAGTGCCACCGACGATCGAGGAACCTTTCGACGTCGAGGCCGAGCAGATCAAGCGCGCAGCCGCACCGAACGGTGCGACGACACGAGCACCCATCGGACGCATCATCGGCGCGCGATCCGGCGACAAGGGCGGCAACGCGAACCTCGGCGTGTGGACGCGGACGGAGGAAGCTTTCGCGTGGCTCGACGACTTCCTCACCGCGGACAAGCTCCACGAGCTCATGCCGGACACGAAGGGACTCGAGATCAAGCGCTACCCACTTCCGAACATCCGCGCGATCAACTTCCTCATCATCGGGTTGCTCGGCGAAGGCGTCGCGTCCTCCGTCCGACTCGACCCGCAGGCGAAGGCGCTCGGCGAGTATCTTCGCGCCAAGGTCGTCGACGTCCCGGAGGTGCTGCTCTAGTGCCCACGATGGTGGAGATCTGTGCGGACCTCCGGGCGGAACACAAGGCACTCGACGACCTCGTGGCGCCACTGTCCGACCGCCAGTGGCTCACGGCGACGCCGGCGGAGCCGTGGACGATCACAGACCAGATCAGTCACCTCACGTACTTCGACGAGCGCGCGCTCCTCGCTGCGACGCAGCCCGAACGCTTCCGCGCGTGGCGTGACGGCGGTCTCGACGAGTTGACGCGAACGCACCGACCGCCCGCGGACATCGCCCTCGGCCGCTTCCTCCACTACGACGAGCTCCTCGCGATGTGGCGGAGCGGACGCGCGCAGATGGTGGTCGCCTTCGAGGTGCTCGACCCGAAAGAACGTATCCCGTGGTTCGGCCCCGATATGTCCGCCGCGAGCTTCGCCACGGCGCGTCTCATGGAGACGTGGGCGCACGGACAGGACGTCGCCGACGCGCTCGGCGTGCAGCGCGAACCGACCGATCGCCTGAAGCACATCGTGCACATCGGTGTCCGTGCCCTTCCGTACTCGTACGCGATCAGACAGATGGAACGTCCGGAGGATCCGATCCGTGTGGAGGTAACGGCTCCGTCCGGTGAGGTGTGGACGTGGGGGCCGGACGACGCCCGCAACCGCGTCACCGGCACCGCGCTCGATCTGGCTCTCGTCGTGATCCAGCGACGCCACCGCGACGACACGGGCCTGAAGGCCGAGGGACCCGTTGCGGACGAATGGCTCTCGATCGCGCAGGCCTTCGCGGGCCCGGCCGGGCCGGGACGCAAGCCCGGCCAGTTCAAGAAGCGATGACGGACGCAACACTCCTCGACGTCGAACGTGGGATCGCAACGATCACGCTGAACCGTCCGGACAACCGCAACGCGCTGTCGATCGAACTCATGAACTCGCTCGGCGACAACATGTCAAAGGCCGTCGAGGACGAAGCCGCCCGTGTCGTGGTCTTGACGAACGAGGGCAATACGTTCTGCGCCGGCGCGAACCTCCGCGGTGAGCCGACGGACGAGAAGGCGCGCTTCGGCCTCGTCGAGATCCTGCAGATGATGCAGGACGCACCGAAACCGGTCGTCGGACGCATCGCCGGACACTGCACCGGCGGCGGCAACGGTCTTGCCGCTGCGTGCGACATCTCGATCGCCGCGGAGGACGTCTTCTTCGCGTTCACGGAGGTCCGCATCGGCGTCGCGCCGGCGATCATCTCCGTCGTGTGTCTGCCGAAGCTCCGGCGATCCGACGCGCTCGAATTGTTCCTCACGGGGAAGCGCGTGATGGCGACGCGCATCGCCGAGATCGGCATGATCAACCTCGCCGTTCCGCGCGAAGAGCTCGATGCCGCGGTCGGCGACATCGTCGACGATCTCGCGGCCGGGGGGCCGAACGCGCTGGCCGCGTCGAAGGATCTCGTCTACAAGGTGCCGGCGATGTCGCGCGACGACGCGTTCGCGTGGACGGGCAAGCTTTCGCCGGAGATCTTCGCGTCGGAAGAAGCGGCCGAAGGCATCAAGGCGTTCCGGGAGAAGACGAAGCCGAGCTGGGTCCCGTAGGCCTCCGCCGTCCGAGCAGGAAGCCACCGACGGCGAGGGCGATCGCAAGCAGAACGAACGCCGCGACAACGAGCCGTCGCGAGCCACCCTTCGCCGCAGGTGTGTTCGTGAGCCGCCCCTCGGGCACCGACGACGGACCGACGAGCATCGAACCGCTCGCGGGAACCTTCTCGTGGTCCCAGATCGACACCTCGCGCATCTCGTTCAGCCCGTTGCCGGATGTGATCCGGACGAACCTCGCCGCCGCGTTCTGGATGGGCATGGCAACGTCGCGTGTTGGGCCCTCAGTGGGGGCCGTGCTTGTACCGATCGCGTGCCACGTCCTGTTGTCCGTCGACGCTTCCGCGGTGCAGACGGTTCCGCACCCGCGGACGACGACGAGTGTCACGGGGATCGTCCGTTCGAGATCGAACGAAACGGTCGTCGGCTCCCTACATGACTTCTCCCCGGAACACGCGTGATACGCGAACATCGGACCGAAGCGACCGTCGGTCAGCGTGCACGGCGACTGCACCACGGCCTTCCCATCGGGACCCCGGACGGAGCACGGCTTGCCGCGCGACGTCGGTACGCCGGCCCGCGACGCGTAGCCCAACCGCGCCGAACGCGCTTGGACTTCGACGTCAGTGCCGCGCGCCGGCGGCAGCTTGATATTCGCGATCGACGAGAACACGACGACGCCACCGGCCGAGTCCTCCAACAACCGTCCGTCGAGATCGGCTCCACCGGCGTGTCCGTCCACGGTCCAAACGTCTTCGGCATCGGCCCCCTGGAAGACGACGGAGCGACGCATCGTCCCAAGATCCGCTTCGGATGGGAAGACCCTCGCGCCCGGTTCCGTCCAGCGCACGTGCACGGGGCCTCCGCTGGTCGAGACCGTGACGTTCGGCTCCCAGACGCTCATCGGCTCCGTGACATGTTCGGCCTGCACCTGGAAGCGAGTGTTCACACCGGGTCCTGCGAGTTCATCGCCTCTGCGCGGCATCACGGTCGCGAGGTCCATGACCGATGCGTCTCCGAAGGTGTCCTGCGTGTCACTGCCCTTCAGCGAGAAGGAGAACGCTCCGTCCGACGACGTCGCCGTCACGCGTTGCGACGAGCAGGCGGTGAACTGCTGTTCGAGACACGTCAGGCCGATCGAGACGATGCCGAAGAACACATCACCGGCGGTCGCTTCCTTACCGAGCGCGACGCGCACGCCCGAGACGGGCGCGCCTGGCCGCTTGACGGTCCCGTCCACGGTCACTTTGGCATTCGCCGAGACCTGACTCGGATTGCACGACACACACGCGAGAAGCAGCAGTACCGCGAGGAGCCTTACTTTCCTTTCCACTGCGGCGCACGCTTCTGCGCGAAGGCCATCGGACCTTCGATGAAGTCCTCGCTCTGGAACAGCTCACCGAAGGACGGGTATTGCCCGTTCTTCATCGACTCTTCGAGACTCGCGATCTCGAGCGAGCGCATCGCGATCTGCTTGCTGGTGCGCACCGACACCGGTGAACACTCGAGGATCTGGTTCGCCCAGGCGCGTGCTCTGTCCATCAGTTCGGCATGGGGCGCGACGTCGGTCACGAAGCCGAGCTGCTTGCCTTCTTCGGCAGAAACGCGGCGTCCGGTGAGGATCATGCCCATCGCCTGCTTGAGTCCGATCTGCCGCGGGAGGCGCTGGAGTCCCCCGGCGAGCGCCGCGAGACCGACACGGGGCTCGGGGAGCGCGAAGGTCGCGTTGTCCGACGCGACGATGATGTCGCACGCGAGCGCGATCTCGAAGCCGCCGCCCATCGCGACACCATTCACCGCGGCGATCACCGGTTTGTCCAGATCGAAGCGGGACGTGAGCCCGGCGAAGCCGGAGGACGGCATGCCGCGCATGTCGCCGCCAGACGCTTGATGTTTCAGGTCGTTGCCCGCCGAGAACGCACGGTCGCCGGCCCCCGTGACGATGCCGACCCAGAGTTCGGGGTCCGCGGCGAAGTCATCCCAAACGCCGGCGAGTTCGGCGTTTGCCTTCGGATGCAGCGCATTCATGACTTCCGGACGGTTGATCGTGACAGTCAGGACGTGTCCGTCCCGCGAGACTTCCGAGAATTCACCCATCCGAGGAGTCTGCCGCGAGCTCCTCGAACCGCGCCACCGCCGACGCGACGTCGACCTGTGCATGCCGCTCGTCGTACGTGGCGATCGCCTGCTCGCGCGCGTCGAGTGGGAACTCGGCCATGTAGTCCACCCGCCCGTCGACGACGCGAGCGACGGCCCACGACGCGATCTCGACCTCGCCACCGCTTTGGTTCGTCCCGACGACCTGCGTCCGCGTGAAGAACACGTCCTTGTCGAACCGTTCGACCGATAAGACCCGCGATGAAAGGTCGGGGATGACCTTGACGAGGCTCTGCAAGAGAGCGATGAATGCCTGCACGCCGGTCGTCGTCCCAAGGCTCGCCGGACGGTGGTCTTCGTAGAGGACTTCCGTGGCGAAGGAAGCTGCGCACGCCTCCCAATCGCTATCGTTGAGGGCGCGTAGCGCGCGTGCGACGCCTCTCCACGCGGGCCGAACGGCCTCGAATCGATCGTCAAGCTCGGCGAAGGCCGCGTCGAGATCGTCGGCGTCGAAGTTCGTATGCCGAACGACGAGTCCGCTGTCGTCGACCTCGAAGACCAGGAGGTGCTCCACGAGCCACCCGTCCGCCGTCCCCCGCGTCACCCGGAGAAGCCCCAGCGTCTCGCCGCGCGTCGCGAGTGGCTCGAAGCGCACCCGCCAGGACGCGAGGTCGCCGAGCGTGCGCAGACCCTCGATGAGCTCGTCCCGTGTTGCGGACGAGCGGCCGAGCTGGCGGCGACGGTCGTCGAGCGCGACATCTTCGCGGTACAAGGCGCGCAGTGCGTCCCAGTTCTGTCCGTTGAAGGCAGCCTCGAAGCGCTTCGCGACGCGGACGCTCGTGTTGTGGATCTCGGCTACGCGAGCAGCATCCGAAGTGAGCTCATCGAACCGCGAACGTGCAACGTCCGGCGCGTCGAGTGGAAAGAAGTCGAGGCGGTCGATAAGGCCGTCCTTCCACGAGACCGTCGCGAGCAACGACAGGTCGACCGCGGCGCCGTCGGTCGAGTGTCCGGCGATGGTCATCTGGGCCAGCGCGCACGCGTCGTCAAGCGCTTCGTAATGGGCGACGCCGATGGATCCGTCGGGCAAGACGTCGATGAGTGCTTTGTGCGCATCGACGAGACGCCCGGCGTCGCTGATCTCGCCGAGTGAGGCAGCACGATGGTCCGCGAAGCGGAACCCCGGATGGAACATCGCCCGGTAGGCGGTCCAATCTCGCGCGTTGATCGCGGCCGTCAGGTACGCGTAGCGTTGGACGACCGGTCCCTGATCGGCCCCTTCGCGGGCCGCGTAGCGGTCGTCGAGCTCGATCAGTGCGGCGGCGACGTCAGAGAGATCGAACATAACGTTCGCCAGCACCGACCCATCGCCGTCGACTTCGACGACGACGACGTATTCAGCGACGAAGTCCTTGGTGCGGAAGGACTGTTTCGCGAGGCAGAGACGTTCGCCGCGCGTCGCCAGGGGTTCGACCGTCAGTTCCTCGGTCCCCAGCTCGACGGCCTCTCGCATGCTCGCCGTCAGCTCGGCGGGGCCGCGGAGAAGGTGCCCGAGCCCCGCACGGCGGTCCTCGGTGGTGACGTCCTCGCGCATCGTGCGGCGGTAGGCATCCCAGTCATGCGCGATCGCCAGAGCCGCGCGCCGCCGCACCGCACGAGTCGCAAGGTTCTCGAGCGACTGCGGTGCGCGACTGGCCGTGAGCTCATCGAACCGAGCCAGAGCACGATCGACGTCGTCCGGTTCGAATCGTTCGACGCGATGTATCTTTCCGTCGCGGAAGATCGACGCCGCGACGAAGACGACCTCGCCTGCCGCGCCCGCATCCGAGTGGCCGGTCGTCACCATGCTCACGACGTAGCCGGCGTCGGCGAGGCGGTGGAACCGCTGGACGTAGAACTGCAGATCCGGCATGACTTCCCGGAATGTACGGACCGACTCGAGGATCCCATCGGGTCCGTGCATCTCGGGAAGGGACGTCAGCCGATGATCCTTCTGGTAGAAGTCGTCGGCGATCAGCGCGCGTAACGTCGCCTCGTCGAAACGCGACACCGAGGCACTGAAGGTCGCGCCGAGCCGGATGATCTCAGCGTGCTCGGCCCCCTCACCGGCCATGAACCGCTCGTCGAGGTACGTGAGAGCCGTTCGAAGATCTGCGGGATCGAAAAGAGTTTCGCGCGCGAGACGTCCATCGTTATCGATCTCGACGACGTTCAAGAGCTCGGCGGAGAAGGAGTCCGGTTGACTGCCGGTCGCGACGATGCGACCGAGCGCGAGCTTCTCTCCCCGGATCGCGACCGGAACGAGGTGGACGCGCTCGACGCCGACGCTCCTCGCCGCGCGGAGATCGTCGATGAACCGGTCCCGCCCCGTCGTGATGTGGCCGAGCCCAGCACGTCGCGTCTCGCTCACGACGTCTTCGCGGCAGAGCTCCGCGGCTTCGTCCCAATCGCCTCGCTCGATGCACCGGCAAGCTTCCATCCACGTCCGGACGCAACGGTTCTCGAGCGCGTGGCGGGTCGTCCCGGCGTCGGCGTCGTTCGCGGTACTGACGCTGAGTGCGGCAAGGGCTCGCTCTTCATCGTCTCGGTCGAAGATCGTTTCCTGCTGGATCGCGCCGTCCGGCGCAAGTTCGAGCAGCGTGAGGTACTCGACGTCGAACTCTTTGGACGGCTCGCCGCCGCGTGCGCGGTCGCGGACGAGCAGCGCACGTTCACCGGACATCGCCAGCACTGTCTGCTGGAGACTGACGGCACCCATATCGGCCATCGCCTGCAGGTTCGCGAGGATCTCCTCGCGCCCAGCGACCTCGCTCCTCAGGTTCGTCCGGAGATCACGCACGACTGCGTCCGGCGAATACATCGAACGCAGCGTTTCCCAGTCTCTCCCCGCGAACGCAGCATTCGCGGCGAGCGACACGCGGCGCGCGAGATTGTCGGCGGCGTCCGGCGGACGAGTGAGTTCATCGAAGCGCGCGAGGGCGGCGTCTTTCTCATCGGACGGGAAGCGCTCGACGCGCGTGACCTTGCCCTCATCGACGATCCACACGCTCCAGAATGCGATCTCGATCTCCGCTCCATCCGCGGTGATACCGCGAACTTCGACGAGAGAAGCGAGGCCTCGCTCATTGATACGGTCCGTCGACCTCCCGAGTACGACCGCCTTCGCGAGACCCGAGATCGATCGGATCTTCTCGATGTGCGCGGCCGCGCCTCTCGTTTCGTCGAAGGAAGCCGCGCGGTGATCGACGTCGATGATGTCGTCGGTCACGTACTTCTTGAATTCGTCCCAATCAGCACTACCGAAGGCGGCCTGGAGACCGCGGAACACTGCGAGCACATCGGCGAACGCAGCTCCCTCGCCTTCGGCGAAACGCTCCTCGAGGTAGGTGTGCGCAGCGGCGAGGTCCTGCGCGTCGAAGACGTCATCCCGGATAAGGAGGCCTTCCTCGTTGATCTCGCAGACGTTCAGCGCCTCGAATTCCCACGGGTCGGTCCCATCGGCGAAGAATCTCTCGTGCGCGAGGACGAGACGTTCGCCACGGATGGCCACGTTCTCCGACTCCACACGGGTTATCGGGATGTCGGCGATCTGGCGTTCGTGGGCGACGGCCGCCTTCTTGCCGATCACTTCGATCGCGAGGCCCGCACGATGATCGACCCACGCGTAATCGTCCGCCATAAGCGCTGCGACGGCATCGACGTCGCCTTCGGCGACGTGGTCCAAGCCCAGCTCATTGATCCTGGATGCGCGGTTCTCGAGCTCCGGCCTGGAGGACACCGACCCTTCGCCGGCGAGGTATCGGCGCTCGAGCTCGGCGAAGGCCTCGTCCAGCTGATCGGGATCGAATATCACGTTCGCGACGAGCTCGCCCGCCGATGAGATCTCCCATACGGCAAGGACCTCGACGTCGAGCGGATGGCCGGTGTCGGGTCCGGCCAAGGTCCCGCGGCTGAGGTTCAGCAAGTCGCCGCGCGTCGCGATGACACTCCCACCGAACCACGTGATACCGATCTCGATCAAGGAACGGCCGTAGGCCACGATAGCCGCACGTCCTTCAGTCAGACCGCCGCCAAGCTTGCGCCGGTCGTCGACGACGCTTGTTTCTGTGAGGGCGCTCTCGAAGGGTTCGATGTTCCCTTCGAGGATCGCCCACATGACGGCTGCCGTGAACTCGGTGCTGCGGTTCGTCGACGACCCCTCGAACGAACCCGAGAGCCGAACCTCCGCGGGGATCGGTGCAACGGACTCGACGTACGCCGTCGCGCCCTTCCGCTCGTAGAGGGCGATCGCTTCGTCCGCCGCTCGGCGTGCGCCTTGCGTGTCCCCCGTGCGCCGGCAGACCTCCGCGAGCGCCATACACGCATCGGCGTGGTCGACGAGCGCGTCGGTGCGGCGCGCGATCTCGACCGCTTCTTCGGCGAGACGCCGTGCGTAGGAAACCTCGCCGCGGCGCGCCAACAACTCCGCGCGCACGGCTCGCCACGCGATCGCGTTCTTCAGATCGTCGCCGCCGAGGCGCTCGCTCTCGGCTGCGTAGACCGCGGCTTCGCCTTCGCTCTCGAGCGCGAGGAGCGCCCGGGCGAGTAGCGCGGCCGAGCGTGCAGTGCTGACGTCGTTTCCCATCGCGCGGAACCCATCGTGCGCATCGCGCAGGTGTCGTTCTGCGGCGGACGGATCCCTCGCGATGAGTTCGACGATCCCCGCGAAGAGCTGTGTGTCGAGCAGTCCCTGACGCAGACCGAGCGCTTCAACCTTCGCGTGAACACGTTCGAGCATCCGGCGCGCGGCCGGCGCGCGACCGCGGAACGCTTCGAGCACCGCCTGGCAGCGCTCGGACGTCGCCTCCACTGCCGGCGATCCCGTCGTGATACGCAACAGGCGCACGATGTCGAGGCAGCGTCCGCCCGCGCGCGAGACGGGGGACGGACCCCAGAGCGCAGCGACCGGTGCGAAGGCGAGCACGGCGGTCACGCGGCGACGATCGCCCGCCTCGCGTGCAGCGTTCAGCGCGCGATCGAGCGCGGACTCGCAATCGGCGACGCGCCCGAGTCCCGCGAGCGCAACGGCCTGCACCGTGTACGCCTTCGCGGCCCCTGCGGGATCGGCGAGCGAAACGAACTCTGCTGCCGCCGCCGCGACGCCTTCCTCCGTATCACGGAGCCGCGACGGGTCGGTCATGTTCGTGAGCTCGCCGGTGAAACAGGTAGCCCACGCGCGAAGTCGCGGCGAGCTCGCGGCTCCGCGCTCGAGTTGCGCGACCGCCTCACTCGCTCCGGACACATCACCCGTCGCAAGCAGCGACTCGCAGCGCACGATGAGCACTTCGGATCTGACCGGATCTTCCGGGTCGAGACGCTCGAGCGAGCGTCCGGCGAGAACGGCTGCCGACGGAAGGTCGTCGAGGTCGAGCGCATGCCGCGCGGCGGACGCGAGGAGCCTTCCGGCGCGCCGCCCGAGCTCATGCACATGTTCGTCGTCCGATCCGAGCTCCTGGCGGCATGCGTGCGCCTGCTCGAGGTGATAGCCGATCTGTTCGTCGTGCTCGCCGAGCAGTCCGCCGGTCTTCCGCTCGAGCCAGTCGGCCACACGTTCGTGCAACTCGGCCCGCGATTCCTTCAGCAACCTTCGATATGCAGCGTCCCGTATGAGTGCGTGATGGAAACGGAACACCGGCTCGTCGATCCAATACGCGCCAGAAGGTTCGACGAGCTCTTTGCGCCGGAGGCTCTCGAGGTGCGCGGACAGATCGATCTGCACGGCAGCCGGCGCGAGCTCGGCGATCGCGCCCAAGTAGAACTCCTTGCCGATCACGGACGCGAGCTCGAGCACCGTCCGTTCGTGCGGCGTCAAGCGATCGACGCGCGCAGCGAGGAGCGAATGGATCGTCGGAGGCACCTGGATCGCGTCGACGTCGATCGTCGCTACCCAGGCGTCGCCCGAGCGCCGCAAGATCCCGTCGTCGACGAGCATGCGAACGAACTCCCGGACGAACAGCGGGTTCCCTTCCGTCGACGCGGGCAGTCGCGCGAGCAGCTCTCGCGGAACCCGGTCCGTACCGAGCAACCCGCACGCGAGCGCTTCTGTCGCGGCACCGTCGAGCCCTTCGAGCGAGATCGCTCGCTCCGTGATGCGCGGACGCATCTCACGCAGCTCCGGACGACCCGTCACGACGATGAGCACGGGCGACGTCCGGTTCCATTCGACGAGGTGTTCGACGAGATCGAGGAGCAGCGGCTCCGCCCAGTGCAGGTCGTCGAGCACGAGGACCATCGGCGTTACCTTGGCCGCAGTTTCGACGATGCGGCGGATCGCCCAGAACGTCTCTTCGGTCGATCCCGGCTCGCCGGCACCGAGGATTGACGCGGCGCGCACAGCGATGCGGTCGCGGTCGTCATCGTCCGGGACGAGCGCGGCGATCGCGGCGAGCACTTCGTCCGGCGAAGCCGATTCATCGATCCCCGCAGCGGAGCGCAACGCATCGGCGACCGGTGCGAACGTTGCCGTACCGGCCACGTCGCAGCGCGTCTCGACCACGAGTGCGCGGTCCGTGAGCGTCGCACCGAGCTCACGTGCAAGTCGCGTCTTGCCGAGGCCCGGCGACCCGACGATCGTCGCGAGTCGCGATGCGCTCGCCTCGACGGCTTCGTCGAACGCGCCGATCAATCGAGCGAGGTCGTCGTCGCGTCCGACGAACGTCGCCGTTCCCGCTTCCTGGGTGCGTTCGAGTGAAACGAGGCGATACGCGCGGACGGGTTGTGCCTTGCCTTTGAGCGTGAGCGGCGCGACCGCTTCGTACGTCGCGCTCGCGCGCGTGAGGCGCCAGGTCTCCTCGCCGACGAGTACCTCACCCGGCGCGGCCGCGCCTTCGAGGCGCGACGCGACGTTGACGCAGTCGCCGACGATGTCTTCGTCGCCGAGTCCGACGACGACCTCGCCGGTGTTCACGCCGACCTTCAAGGAGAGCGCGACGGGAAGGTCGAGCGACAGACGCGCGATCGCCTGCTGCATGCCGACCGCCGCATCCACTGCGCGGATCGCATCGTCCTCACGGATGTCGCGGATGCCGAAGGCCGCCATGACACCGTCGCCGACGAACTTCGTCACGATGCCGCCCCGCGCCTCGACCTCGTTCCGCATCGAGGCGTAGACGGGCGTCATGATCGCGCGCACGGACTCGGGGTCGAGCCGCTCGCCGAGGCCCGTCGACCCCGTTAGATCGCTGAACAGGATCGTGACGATCTTGCGCGTCGGCGCGACGATGGGAACGGGGGCCGCGTCATGCAGCGGCGCACCGCACGAGTCACAGAACTTCGCGCCCGGTGGAAGTTCGTTGTCGCACGACGGGCAGCGCGCGGCCAAGGGGGCACCACACCCGATGCAGAACCGAGCGCCATCCCGATTGATCGACCCGCAGCTCCCACACTCCACGGGAGCCAGTGTCCCACTCCGGTGCTGGTTCGGTCTGTGGACTTCTACACGTTCAGCAGCCGGTTGAGGACCTCGTCGACGGCCGCGTCCGCGATGTCGCGCATCTCGTCATCGGTCCGGTCCTGGATCGGGTGCGGGACGAACACGCGCATCGGCTCGGCCCCCAGCGCTTGAGATTGCGCCTCAGCCGCTTCGACGAATTCGGACGACGCCACGAACACCGAAGGGATCCCCGCGGCTTCCAGAGCCACCGTGTCGTGCACACTGCACGACGTGCACGACCCTCAGTCGGCTAACGCTTCGATCACGAGATCGCACTTCGTTTCGATCTCGTGACGGAGGTCGGCGGGCGCCGGCTTCGTGAACGTGGGCTTCTTGAAGCGCTCGACCTTGACGCCCTTTTTCTCGAGGGCGGCCTGTAGCCGGTCGAGGAAGACATCGCCGCGCGGCTTGGAGATGTCGAGGAGTCCGACGGTCTTGCCGGTGATGTCGGCGGGTCGCTTCGCGAGCGGACGGTGCGACGGCTCGCGTTCCGACGTCGGATCGAGCAGTTCCGTCATGTGATGGCCCTCGTCACCGGTTTCGATCCCGTCTCACCTGCAACCCACCCTCCGACGATAGCGGAGAAGAGCCCGGCCCCCCCACCCGCGTGGACGATGAGGAGTCCGTTCGGCGTGAACTTCGGCAGGGTCGCGTCCTTGAACCCTTCCGGGAGTCCTTCTTCGATCCCCTGCGCGCCGCGGATGAGCTCGGCGCCCGGGAAGTTCAGATTCGCGTAGATCTCGTCGCGGAGGCGCTGCTTCGTCCAGCCCGCTTCCTTGAACCGTGATGCGTGCTCCGGCGACACGATGAGCATCGCGTCGAAGCCGAGGACGAGTTTCGGATGCGCCACCGTGCGCAGACAGACGGCGAACGACTTCGCCAGCGACTCGGGCGTGCGCGAGATCTGGTCGACGACGCCGCGCGGACCTTCGCCGCAGAAGAGCGTGACGGCATCGCCCTCGACGCCGTGCTCTTCGGCGAGGCCTTCCCACGGCGAGTTCGCTTCGTCCTCCGCGAAACAGAACGAGAGCTTCCCCGGATTGCCGAGCGTCGCGCGATCCACACCACCCGGACGACCCCCTCCGACGTTCCTGATCACGAGCTGGAGCGCGCGTCCGATGGACGAGTTCGCGCGGTTGCCCTGCCCAAGCGCGTTCACGCCGGAGTTCATGCCGATGCGTTTCGCGATCGGACCGTTCACGACGATCACGGGACCGGAGAAGTACGTCGTCGCGAGGAGGCCGTGCATGTTGAACTCGTCGGTGCACGCGGCTTCGACCGCGGCGAGCACGACGGGCATGTAGGACGGTTCGCATCCCGCGAGCACGGCATTGACCGCGACCTTCTCGACGGTGCACTCCGCCAGATCGGGCGGGATGACGGCGACGATCTCCTGCGCATCACGATGCGTGCCCGTGAGCATGCGCGCGACGCGCGCCGGCGTCGGCGGGACGACCGGAAGCCCGTCCGACCACCCGCGCGCGATGCACGCTTCGATGTCGTCCTCCTGGGAGCCGATCGTCACGCGGCGCGACGCTAGGTGCGAGGTGTCGACTGGCTTCGGAAAGTCGAGCGCCCGTGAACCGCAGCCCGGACGGTGCTCCGGGAGCCCCTCGCCGAGATCGGCGACACCCGTGATCTTGCGCCAGATGTCGCGGTTCCATCCGACGGTCCGCTCGACGACCTCGCCATTCTCGAACCTGAGGAGCGTCGGAACGGTCTCTACGTCGAAGGCGTACGAAAGATCGAGCGACTCCTCTTCACGCTTGACCTCGAGTCCCGGGATCTCCACGAGAACCGGCTCGACGAGGCGGCACGTCGGACACTCATCCCAGACGATCGCGACAAGCCTTTGCCGGGTCACATCAAGATGAAAGCGCACGCGGCAAGCTACTGTCGACGTCAGGGATGAAACCGCCTCCGATCCACTACGCGGATACCCCCGACGGCAAAGTCGCGTATCAGGTCGTCGGCGAAGGACCGATCGATCTCGTTCTCACGCCGTTCCCCGGTCGGCACAACCTCGACGTCATCTGGGAGCACCCGCAAGTCGAGAGGTACCTCCGTAGGCTTGCGAGCTTCTCCCGGCTCATCCTTCTCAATTTCCGTGGAACGGGGATCTCAGACCCCGTCGACCCACGGAACCCTCCGACGCCGGAGGCGTGGGCGCACGACGTGAAGCACGTCCTCGACGCGGTCGGTTCGACGCAGACCGCGATCTTCACGCACGAGGTCGGCGGCGCCTCGACGATGTTCTTCGCCGCGACGTACCCCGAGCGCGTTCGTGCGCTCGTCATGTTGAACTGCCTCGCGACATTCCACCGGGACGACGATTACCCCTGGGGATTTCGACCCGACCAGATGGAGTACTTCTTCCAAGCGTTCGTCAAGCAATGGGGCACCGGTGAGAATCTCGATTTCATGTCGCCGGAGCTCGCGAAGGACGAACGCTTCCGCGACTGGTTCGCACGTCTCGAACGGCTGACGATGAGCCCGACCATGATCGCCGCGACGAGCGACGTGAATACTGGCGACGTCCGGGGGATCCTCCATCTCATCAAGGCACCCACGCTCGTGATCTCACACAGCGGGGTCCCCTGGGTGCGCCTCGGACACGGCCGCTACCTCGCCGACCACATCGCCGACGCGCGATACGTCGAACGACAAGGAACATGGGGTGTCTACTGGCATGACGACGTCGACTGGACCCTCGACGAGGTCCAGAACTTCCTCACCGGAACGCGAGCCGAACCGAGCGTCGACGATCGGGTGCTCGCGACCGTGCTGTACACCGATGTCGTCGGATCCACGTCGAAGCTCGCGGAAGTCGGGGACGCCAGGTGGCGTGAGATCCTCGACGCGCACGACGCCGTCGTGAGGACGGAGATCGAGCGTTTCCGCGGAAACGTCGTGACAACGACGGGCGACGGCGTGCTCGCGACCTTCGACGGACCGGCGCGCGCGATACGGTGCGCCGTCGCGCTCCGCGACTCCGTGAAACCGCTCGGCCTCAGTATCCGGACCGGACTCCACACTGGTGAGGTCGAGATGCGAGGCGCGGATGTGTCCGGTATCGCCGTCCATATCGGAGCACGCGTGATGTCGGAAGCAGCGACCGACGAGATCCTCGTCTCCGGTTCGATCCCCCCACTCGTCGCCGGGTCCGGGATCGAGTTCACCGATCGCGGTGAGCGCGAACTGAAAGGTGTTCCGGGGAGCTGGCGGCTCTACTCGGTCTGAGCTTCCACAACGACGAGGACAGTCCCGCGCTCGACCTGTTCCCCCGCCGCGACGCGCACCTCGGTCACGCTCCCGTCCTCCGGGCTCCCGATGGCGTGTTCCATCTTCATCGCTTCGAGGATCACGAGGGTCTGACCCTTGTGCACCTGGTCCCCGACGGCAACCTCGACCGAGACAACCTTGCCCGGCATCGGCGCCTGCAGCGAGCCGGACACCTCCTCGAGCGCGGAGGTCGGGAACGGTGACAGCTCGACGATCTCGACGTCGCCCCACGGACCGTGCACCCACCAGCTCTGTCCGTTGCTATCGACGGTGACGAGCGTCGCGCGGCCGTCGATCTCGATCGTGCGCTCGTAGTCGTCGGCTTTGCCGCCGAACCACACGGGCACGAACCCCTGCCCCGCGTCCACGAAGGCCTGTCCGCTGCGATCCCTCTTATAGGAAACGGTCACTTCGTGCGAACCGATCACGAGCTGACGCTTCTGCGGCGGCATCGAGCTGTTCCGCCAGCCGCTCGGGAACGTGGTCAAGACGCGCGCACGCGACCGCTGTTCCTCGGACGACGCCAACGCGACCGCCGCAAGCGCCGTCAAGCGCTCCTCATCGGACAGAGCACGGCGCGGGTCGAGAGCGACCCGCTCGAGGAAGTCGGTGGTGGTTCGTCCCTCCAAGAACTCGAAGTCGCGCAGGAGCGATACGAGGAGATCGCGGTTCGTCTTGACGCCCTGGATCGTCGTCCATTCGAGGGCGCGGGCGAGCATCTCGGCCGCCTCGCTCCGCGTGTTCGCGTGCGCGATGACCTTGGCGAGCAAGGGATCGAAGGACGTCCCGACGACGGTCCCCTCTTGCACGCCAGATTCGTAGCGCACAGGCACTTCGCGGTCCGGACGCCACGCCGAGAGCCGTCCCGTGGCCGGCAGGAACTCGCTCCCCGGATCCTCCGCGTTCAACCGCACCTCGATCGCGTGGCCCTCGATCTCGAGATCGTCCTGCGTGACGTCGATCCGTTCGCCGGCTGCGTCGAGGAACTGCTGACGGACGATGTCGACGTCCGTGATCTCCTCCGTCACCGGGTGCTCGACCTGCAACCGCGTGTTCATCTCCAGGAAGAAGAACCGTTCGTCGTCACCGAGGAGGAACTCGATCGTGCCGGCGTTGCGATAGTTGATCGCGCGTGCGAGCGAAAGCGCCGCCTCGCCGAGTCGTTCGCGCAGCTCGTCATCGACGACGGAAGACGGCGCCTCCTCGACGACCTTCTGGTGGCGGCGCTGGATCGAGCACTCGCGTTCGAAGAGGTGCACGAGCGTTCCGTGGCCGTCGCCGAGCACCTGGATCTCGATGTGGCGCGCGCCCTGGAGGTACGGCTCGATGAAGATCGTCCCGTCGCCGAAGGCGCGTTCGGCTTCGCGCTTCGCGGCGGCGATCGCGTCCGCGAGGTCCTCCTGCCTCGTGACGACGCGCATGCCCTTCCCGCCGCCGCCGGCAGCGGCCTTCACGAGCGCCGGGAACCGGACCGACGATTCGTCCATCGGCTCGAGGATCGGAACACCGGCCGACCGCGCGATGCGCTTCGACTCGAGCTTGTCTCCCATGCGCGCGATGGCGTCCGCGGGCGGCCCGACCCAGATCAGCCCAGCCTCGTTCACCGCGCGGGCGAAGGACGCGTTCTCCGCGAGGAACCCGTAGCCGGGGTGCACCGCGTCCGCGCCGACGCGCCTCGCCGACGCGATCAGCGCGTCGATGTCCAGATATGCGGCTGCTCCCGTTCCCGGCAGCAGCACGGCTTCGTCCGACCCGTAGACGTGCGGGAGGTCGCGTTCTTCGGCTGTGTACACGGCGACGCTCGCCATACCCATCTCGCTCGCAGTGCGTCGCACACGGACGGCGATCTCACCGCGGTTCGCGATCAACAGTTTCCGTATCACGACGCGTTGACCTCCGCGACGAGGTCCATCAACAGGCCGAGCGCGGCGTAGCGATCGCTTCCACCGACGCCGACGCGGATCGTCGTCACGCCGGCGTCGCGGTACACGCGCAGCCGGTCGCGGATCATGTCCTTCGTGCCGATGAGGTTCGTCTTCAGCGCGATCTCGACCGGGACGGCGTCCGCGGCTTCGTCCCGCTTGCCGTCGAGCCACAGACGCTGCACACGTTCGGCAGCCTCCGTCCAGCCTTGACGCTCGAACGCGTTCTTGTAGAAGTTCTGCTTCGCGGACCCCATCGCGCCGAACGTGAACGCGTACCCGCGGGCGTGCCGCTTGGCGGCCTCGTCGACGTCGTCGGTGATGTCGAGCGCGGCCGCGACGTTGAAGTCGAAACCGTCGAGCGAACGGCCCCCGGACGAAGCACCAGCGCGGATCTCGTCGAAGAAGATGTCCGCGGTCTCGGGGACGAACGACGTGCCGAGCCAGCCGTCGGCGAGCTCACCCGTGAGGCGCAGGTTCTTCGCACCGAGCGATGCCACATAGATAGGTATGTCCGCGGGCGGCGCGGCGAGTCTGATGGCGCGACCCGAGCTGTCCGGCAGCGGCAGCTGGTAGACCGACCCGTCGAACCGGACGCGTTCACCGGACGCCGCGAGCTTCACGATCTGGATCGTCTCGCGCGTGCGGGCGATGACGTCCGTGAACCGCACGCCGTGCAACCCTTCCATCACCTGGGGGCCGGACGTACCCACGCCGAGCAAGAAGCGTCCGTTCGACAGAGATTGCAACGAGAGCGCAGCCATCGCGAGGTTCGCCGGCGTGCGCGCCCCGAGCTGGACGATCCCCGAACCGAGCTTGATCGTCGACGTCTTCCCGGCGAGGAACGCGAGCGGCGTGAGCGCATCGGTCCCCCACGCCTCGGCGCTCCACACGGAGTGCACGCCGAGGCGCTCGGCCTCCAGCACGAAGTCGGGGTCGCCGGCCCACGTCGCGATCCGCAAGGTCAAACTCCTTCGGCCAATCGTTTGATGCCTTCGATCGTCGCCGTCATGTTCGCGCGATGATGCTCGAGCCGGCGCTCGATGATGCGCTCCTCTTTGTCCGGCATCTGCTCGATCGCCGCCGTCAGTCCGGACGGACCCGGCCCCATCCGCGCGAAGTACGTCAGTCGCGTTCCGCCGCCATCCGTGTGCAACGTGAAGCGCCACGTCGCGGACGGGTTCTTCACATTCATCACGGCCCACGCGAACGCCCGGGGTTCGTCACATTCGACGATCTCGCTCGTCGTCTGCCACTGGGGGCGACCATCGAGCTCGTTCGTCCCGCGGAAGCGCGCGCCGAGCACCGGTGAGTCGAACCCTTCTTCCCACTCGGCGCCCTGGAACTCGGACGAGAACTCCGCGGGAACGGCCACGTCCGTGACGAACGGCCACACGCGGTCCGGCGACGCATCGATATGGACGGAGACCTCGACCGTGGGGTCGTCCGCGAAGCGCATCAGATACGTTCCAACAAGATGACGGGGATCTCGCGGATGCCTTGCGCCTTCTGCTCGTACTCCGCGAACCCGGGCATGAGCTTCTTCTGCTTCGTCCAGATCGGTTCGCGCTCGTCACCCTTCAGCTCCCGCGCGCGGACCTTGAAGCGCTCCGCCCCGATCTCAGCCTCGATCTCGGGGTTCGCGACGATGTTCTGGTACCACTCGGGGTGCTCCGGCGCGCCGCCTTTCGATCCGAAGATCGCGTAGGCGTCGCCGACCTTCAGGTAGACGAGCGGGTTCTCATAGTCCTTCCCGCTCTTCCGGCCCTTCGTGTGGATGATGATCATCGGCGCACCCTCGAACGGGCCACCGACGCGTCCCTCGTTCGAGCGGAACTCGTCGACGATCTTCTGGTTCCAACCTCGGAAATCGGACATATCTCCTCCTCGCGTCCGTTCGACTGTACCCACTTGACGGGGAACCGCGACCGGAGATCATCCGTTTCCGTCGGACGGCACTGGGCTCCCGACGACCTCGGCGAAAAGGAATGCGATGAGCGCACGGCGAACACATCGGTTCGGCGCATGGTTGACGACCGGGGGCGAGGTTCGGGTCCCACAGATCACGGCCGCGTTCTGGATCATCAAGGGCCTCTCGACGGCGCTCGGTGAGGCGACCTCCGACTACCTCGTCCATGCGATCGCGCCCGTGCTGGCCGTTCTGCTCGGTGCGGTCGGTCTGCTCGTCGCTCTGCTCATCCAGTTCCGCGCGGGACGGTACATCGCCTGGAGGTACTGGCTCGGCGTCGTGATGGTCGGCGTTTTCGGAACGATGGCCGCCGACGTTGTGCACGTGGCGTTGGGTGTCCCCTACACGGCGTCCACAATCCTGTACGCGCTTGCGCTGATCGCGGTGTTCGTCGTCTGGGGCCGGACGGAGAAGACGCTGTCGATCCACAGCATCGACTCGCCGCGCCGCGAGTTCTTCTATTGGGCTGCGGTGATGGCGACGTTCGCGATGGGGACGGCCCTCGGCGACTTCACCGCCTACACGCTGAAGCTCGGCTACTTCCCGTCGGCGGCGATCTTCGCCGGGGTCATCGTGATCCCGGCGATCGGCTACAGATTCCTGCGCTGGAACGGCGTGTTCTCGTTCTGGTTCGCCTACGTGGTGACCCGCCCGCTCGGCGCGTCGATCGCGGACGGACTCGGCAAACCGAAGATCGTCAGTGGACTCGGGGTCGGGGACGCACCCGTCGTGACCGTGCTCGCGCTCCTGATCGCGGCGATGGTTGCTTACCTGACGATCACGCGAGCGGATGTCGTTCCGGCTACATCCGGAAGACCCCGAAGTTCGGGGCTCCCTTGACCTCGTTGTTGTGGCACGCGGACAGCGCCATCCCCACCGCATGACGCGTCTCGCGCGGGTCGATCATCGAGTCGTCCGCGAGTCGTCCCGTCGCGTAGAGACCGAGCGACTGCGCCTCGGCCCCCGCTTCGACGACGGCACGGATCTCTGCGTCCGCCTCCTCGTCGAACTCCTCCCCACGGCGCTCCGCTTGTCCGCGTCGGACGATCGACATCACTCCGGCCATCTGCTTCGGGCCCATCACCGCGATCTTCGCCGTCGGCCAGATGAACACGAACCTCGTGTCGTAAGCCCGGCCGGACATCCCGTAATTCCCCGCGCCATACGACGCACCAAGGATCACCGTGATGTGCGGGACCGTCGAATTCGAGACCGCGTTGATCATCTGCGAGCCGTGCTTGATGATCCCGTCGCGCTCGAAGTCGCGTCCGACGATGTAGCCCGTGATGTTCTGCAGGAACAGCAACGGGACGTCGATCTGATTGCAGAGCTGGATGAACTGGGCGGCCTTCTGGGACGACTCACTGAACAGCACGCCGTTGTTTCCGAGGATCCCGACCGGGAACCCGTGGATCGACGCCCACCCGCAGACGATCGTCGGTCCGTACAGAGGCTTGAACTCCTCGAAGCGTGATCCGTCCACGACGCGTGCGATCACCTCGCGGACGTCGAACGGCGTGCGCAGATCCTTGCTCACCAGACCGAGAAGATCGTCCGGGTCGTACACGGGGTCGTCCGCCGGCAGGGAGGGACCCGGGCCGAGCTTCCGCCAGTTCAGATGCCGGACGACGTCGCGCGCCATACGGATCGCTTCGTGCTCCGAGTCCGCGAGATAGTCGGCGAGCCCCGAGGACTGCGCGTGCAGCTCGCCGCCACCGAGCTCTTCGTCGGTCGAGTCCTCGCCCGTCGCCATCTTGACGAGCGGGGGTCCGCCTAAGAACACCTTGCTCTGTCCGCGGATGAAGATGTTGTAGTCGCTCATCCCCGGCTGGTACGCACCGCCGGCCGTGGACGAACCGAACACGATCGAGATCGTCGGGATACGCATCTGCGAGAGCTGCGTGATGTCGTGGAAGAGACGTCCCGACTCGGCGAAGTGTCCCATGTTGCGGCGCATCGCCTGCTCGGGATCGCCGCCGCCTCCCCCGCCGCGGAGGTCGGCCCCGGCCGATTCGACGCCCATGATCAACGGGAGCCGGTTCAGGCGCGACACCTCGAGTGCGCGTTCGATCTTCTTCATCACGACGCCGGTGATCGCGCCGCCGAGCACCGTGGGGTCGTTGAACATCAACGAGCACTCGACGTCGTTCACCACACCGATACCGATGAGCATCCCGCCGCCGACGGGATAGTTCGTCATGTATCCGCCGAGGGGGCCGATCTCGAGGAACGGCGCGTCGGGATCGAGTAACAGCGATACCCGTTCGCGCACCGGGAGCTTGCCGCGGGAGCGCAATCTGTCGGTGGACGCTTCACCACCGCCGAGCGTGGCTTCGTCCAGCAGAGCTTGCATCTGCTCGATGGCCTCGACCATGTCCGCGCGATTCGCCTTGAAGACGTCGGCCGAAGTGTCGAGGCGGGAGGTCAGGACGGGCACGCGGTTAACCTACGCGGTCTTCGATCTCCCACGCGTGGTCGAGCGCGTGCCATGCCGAGCGCCGCACGAGGAAGCGCGGTGTCCAGAGGGGCTTCGTCCGGCGGGTTGGTGGCAACTCTTCGCCCTTGACGCGCTTGCGGAGCGTCTCGACGATCGTCTCGCGGAGATCGGCGCCTTTGTCGAGCTTGCCGCCGAGCCCGGAGAGATATGCGCGATCGGCCCCCATCACGTGGTCGATCATCTTCGGGACGCTTCTCCCGCCGCCGCGCGGGCCGGTCGTCAGCTTCGCCTTGGCGTACTTCTTTGCGGCTGCGTCGAAGTACGCCCACGCGGCTTCGAGGATGCCGATGAGCTTGCGGAGCTGTGCCGCGGTGAGGTCGCGTTCGTCGGCCTTCGCCGTCCTCGACGGCGCGCCGAAGTCGGTCGTCATGTCGCCCGGGATGCGCTCGACGACGGTGAGCGACTTCGGCGGCTTGAAGGCTTTGACAGCCTTGGCGTAGCGGGGGCCATAAGAGAGGAAGCGTTCGAGCGCTTCGTCCTCGGTCTTGGCGCTGCGTTCGCCGCCGGGCCAGTCGACGGCACCGCAGAACACCTTCTTGTTGCCGATCTCGAGGTAGACGTCCATCACGTGAGTCCGTAGCGCTTCTTGAGGTCGTCGGTCCAGTCGTCGAACCACACGATGCCGTGCCGTTCCCACGCCTCGTCGTTCAGTTCCGGTTCGCGGAAGAATCCGTCACCCTCGCCGGGCGTCAGGATCTCGATGAAGCGGTTCGGCGTATCGCCCGGATTCCACATCGCGTGCGGGATCCCGCGCGGCTTGAGGAGATATTCGCCGCGTTTCGCGACGGCCTCCTCGTCGCCAACACGCGCACCGACCTCGCCGTCGAGGACGTAGATCCACACGTCGTTCCGCGTGTGGACGTGTCCACCGATGAGATGGCGCGGCTCCATCGACTGCTCGACGAACGAGATCACGCCGTCGGTCGCTTCGTGCGGAACGACGACGCCACCTCCGTCCGGCGTGATATGGATCGGCACGGATGTGATGGTATCGACGGCGTGATCGTCGACTGCGATATGCGGAAATGGGGCGACGTCGCGCACTGGCGGTTCCCCGTCGAGAAGCTCGGACGCGACGAGTTCGGCACGTGGCTGGGTGCTCGGCCTCCTACTCCCTACACCGGACCGCGCGGCGAAGGCGAGTGGACGCACGACTTCGTGCTGTGCGTCCCTCAGGACCGGTGGTGGATCGCGACGTTCAACGCCTTCACGACCGATCTGGGGGCGCAGATCTACGTGGACATGACGACGGTTCCGGTGTGGCGGTCCGAGACGCATCTGCAAGCCGTCGACCTCGACCTGGACGTCATCAAGCAGTGGGACGGAACCGTGATGATCGACGATGAAGACGAGTTCGCCGAGCACCAGGTCCGCTTCGGCTATCCGCCGGACGTGATCGCCGCGGCGCGGGAGTCGTGCAGCTCGGTATTCGACAGCGTGGTCGCGGGAGCCGAACCCTTCGGCGAGGTCGGAGCGTCCTGGCTGACGAGATAGCCGCGGGATCGCTTGCGCTGAAGTCTTGTCACTACCCTGTGCGAACATATGTTCGTTATGGACCAACCTCTGACCAGCGACGAGGCCGCCCGAGCCATCGATGGCTTCCTCGCGATCCGGGACGGCACGTCGGTTCCGGCGCTCGAGGCGATCCTTCATTACGACACCCACGAGCTCTACCGCGAGGACGGCGCGCGCACGATGGCGGACTGGATCTCATTCCGCCGCGGGTGCTCACCTCGGACCGCTCGTGAGCTCGTCGAAGTCGCGCGGGCCGTTGGCGACCTCCCGGAACTGAAACGCGCATTGATCGATGGGCGGATCTGCTGGGACAAGGCCGTCCTCGTTGCGAGCGTCGCAACCGCCGAGGACGAGGCGTTGTGGCTCCGCGAGGCGGACGCGTACGGCTACAGCCGCTTGGAATACCTCGTCCGCACGGCGAAGCGGATCCAACGCGAAGAGATCGCCGCGAAGCACTGGCAACGCAGCGTCGTGACGTGGCGAGACGGAGTGGGCATGTTCCGCATGCGAGCTCGACTGCCCGAAGCCGAAGGCGCCGTCATCGAGAAAGCGCTCGAACGGATCCGGGAGAAGATGGGCCCGGACAATCCCGACGGCACATACAACAATCCCGAGTGGCGGAACGCCGACGCGCTCGTCGAACTCGCGTCAACGAAACTCGGTGATGACGACGAACCCGATCGCGCCACCGTCGTCGTCCACGTCGACATCTCGGAGCTGAACAAGATCCGAGGTACAGCCGTACTCGAAGATGGCGGACTCCTCGGCGCCGAGGTCGCGCGACGGCTCGCGTGCGACTCGCGGCTCCAGCTGGTCGTCAACATGCCGAACGGCGACACCATTGCTATCGGCACCAAGATGCGAACCGTGCCGCGATGGATGCGGCGGCTGCTGATGAAGCGCGATAAAGGTTGCCGGTTCGCGGACTGCGGACGAACGCGTGGCCTTCACGCACATCACATCGTCCACTTCGCCCACGGTGGGCCGACCACGATCGAGAACCTCGTGATGCTTTGTCCGTATCACCACCGCCTCGTCCACGACGGCGGATGGCGCATCTTGCTCGACGGTCAACTACGGATGCGTTTCATACGACCGGATGGGATCCCACTGAACCACCGTCCCGTCCCGCTGCGCGAAAGCGTCCGCGAACGGCTCTTCGGCGCTCCGCCGCCGCGGCCTGGACCAGGCCGCCAGCTCGTCGGTTCGAGGAACTGAAGCGGGATTGCATTCCGTAGAAGGGCACGACCCCGGTCCGTGCCTCACCCGGATGGAACCAGCGCCCCTGGCCTCGACACTCGAGAGAGAGATCGAGTTCGTGGAGGTCAGTCATGATCACCGAAGAACACGCCACAACCGAGCAGCAATCTCCCGAGATCGCCCGCATGCTGCGCCGCGACGTGCGGACGGTCGGCTTGATCGCCCTCGTGATGGCCATCGTCGTCGTCATCGGCGTGTTGACGCACCCGAGCAGTCACGCGCGCACGACGGCCGCCCCGGCAGCACCCGTCGCCCCCAGTGCCACGGTCTCCGCGGTGCTGAGCGAGTGGCACATCGGCCTCGACCAAACAACGCTCCAGACCGGCCACTACACGTTCAACATCGACAACACCGGCACGATCGAGCACGAGCTCATCGCGTTCAAGTTGAGCTCTCCGTCGCAGACGATCCCACTCGACAAGGCGGGGGATGTGAACGAAGACGCGCTGACCAGCGCGACCGACGGCGAAAACCTCGTCCCGGGTGGCACCCAGACACGCACCGTCGACCTGACGGCTCCGGGCGCGTACATCTTCATGTGCAACATCGCCGGTCATTACCACAACGGGATGCATGTGATCGTCACCGTCACGAGATGACGTAGCGCCTGCGGCGTCATTACCCTCAGGACATGCCGATCCAGTACTCGCCACGCATGTCGCTCGAGCCGTATCCCGTTCATCCGCTCACCGACGACCTCGTCGCCACCACAGCGAAGTGGCCGGACAAGACCGCCCTCATCGACGGCGTGAGCGAACGGCAGTACACATTCGCCGACGTGCTCAAGGCGTCGCTCGGCATCGCACGGGTTCTACAGGACGAGGGCGTCGAACCCGGCGACCGCGTCGGCATCGTCGCACCGAACTCGTGCGAATGGGTGATCGCCTTCTGGGGGACGCTCTTCGCCGGCGGCACCGTCACCACGCTCAACCCCCTCTACACCGAACGCGAGATCGGCGTGCAGTTCGAAGACTCGCGCCCGAAGGCCGTCTTCGCCGCGGACGCAACCGCCGCTGCGACGAAGGGCGTGTGGGGAGACAAGAACGGGTTCCACCTCATGACCGACGTGTGGTCGCTCGCCGACGGCGCGTCCGGCGACCCGAAGGCCGTCTCGTTCGATCCGCTGACGCACACCGCCGTGCTTCCCTACTCCTCCGGGACGACCGGCGTCCCGAAGGGCGTCATGCTCAGTCACTACAACCTGACGTCGAACATCCGGCAATGCATGGCGACAGGATTGATCGACGGCTACTCGGTCCTCATCAACTTCCTGCCTTTCTTCCACATCTACGGCATGGCGGTGCTGATGATCCCCGCACTGTCCATCGGCGCGACGCAGGTGATCCTTCCGGGATTCGATCCGAAACGCTTCCTCGAAGTCATCGCGGAGTACGGGGCGACGAACCTGTTCATGGTTCCGCCCGCGATGCTTGCGCTCGCGAACAGCGGCGCGAACGCCGACCTGTCGAGCGTCCGGTTCATCATGTCCGGCGCAGCGCCGCTCCCTCTCGACGTCGCACGTCGCGTCGCCGACACGTACAACGTTTTCGTGATGCAGGGCTACGGCATGACGGAAGCGTCACCGCTCACGCACGCGACACCAGTCGGACGCGACAAGCCCGGCACCGTCGGGCCGCCCGTTTCGGACACGCGGCAGAAGGTCGTTGCGATCGACACGGGTGAGGAGCTTCCCATCGGCGAGATCGGCGAGCTCCTTGTCTCCGGCCCGCAGGTGATGCAGGGCTACTTCGAGAAGCCGGACGCAACCGAAGAGACGATCGTCACCGACGAGACCGGACGCTGGCTCCGCACGGGTGACATCTGCGCCGTCGACGACGAGGGCTACGTCACGGTGCACGACCGCGCGAAAGAGATGATCAAGTACAAGGGCTACCAGATCGCGCCGGCGGAGCTCGAGGCGCTGATCATGGAACACCCCGACGTGTCGGACGCAGCCGTCATCCCGAAGGACTCCGGCACGGCCGATGGCGAGATCCCCAAAGCGTTCGTGGTGTTGCGCGAAGGCGCGTCGCTCACGATCGAACAGATCCAGGAATATGTCGCCGGAAAGGTCGCGCCGTACAAGAAGGTGCGCGAGGTCGAGTTCGTCACGGCGATCCCGAAGACGGCCAGCGGCAAGATCCTCCGTCGAGAACTGAAGGCGCAGGAGCGCGCGAAGCAGGCCTAGTTCAGGTTCTCGATCTCGACGCCCGCGATGTCGTCGGCCGGGTTGAATCCGAAGACGCGGCCGTAGAAGTACAACTCCGTCTCGAGCGAGTGGATGATGTTCTTCGCCTGACGGAACCCGTGCTGCTCGCCTTCGTATGTGACGTACGCACACGGGACGTGCTTCGCGCGAAGCGCGTTCACGATCCGCTCCGACTGCGACGGCGGGACGATCGCGTCCTCGGTCCCCTGGAACGTGATCACCGGGACGCTGATGCGATCGACGAAGTTCGCCGGCGAACGGTCGTGGTACAGGTCCTTCCGCTCCGGATACGGACCGACGAGCGAATCGAGGTACCGCGACTCGAACTTGTGTGTGTCAGCCACGAACGTCTCGAAGTCGGCGACACCGAAGTAGTTGGCCCCCGCCTTGAAGACGTCGGTGAACGTCAGGCACGCAAGCGTCGTGAAGCCGCCGGCACTCCCACCACGGATCGCAAGGCGATCGCCGTCCACGTCGCCTCGCTGCACGAGGTAGCGCGCGGCGTTCACGGAGTCCTCGACGTCGACGACGCCCCAGTTCCCATTGAGCAGCCGTCGGTAATCGCGTCCGTATCCCGTCGATCCGCCGTAGTTGACGTCGACTACCGCGAACCCGCGGGACGTCCAGAACTGGATGGTCAGATTCAGGATCGGCCGGACGTTGCCCGTCGGTCCGCCGTGCGAGAACACGAGGAGAGGCGGCTTGTCACCGCTCGGAGGTTCGAAGTCGTTGTTCCTCGGTGCATAGAAGAACGCGTTGGCGGTTCGTCCTTCGCTCGGATACGAGATCGCCTCGGGGACCGAGAGGTATCCGGTGTCGATCGTGTCTTCGCGTGACGTCTTGATCACGTCGATCGCTCCCGTCGCGGGATCGAGGCGCACGATCTGCGTGTGCTCCGTGGGCGACGCGCCGATGAAATACGCGTGATTGCCCGACGTGATCAACGGGACGACCGCAGTGAACGGCTGCTCGATCGCTTGCAGCGAACCGTTGCGGATCACCCCGATCGATTGCGTCGCGTTTCGCTCGTACATACACACGATGTCGCCGTCCGGAAGGAAACCGTACGTCGAGCTGCCGAACGCCCACTGCGGGACACCGAAGTCGGCATCCATCTCGACCACCGGCTCGACGCTTCCGTTCGCGTAGCGGTAGATGTTCCACCAGCCGTTCCGGTCGGAGATGAAGTGCAGCACACCGTCCGGACTCCACTGCGGCTGGAAGATCGACTCGTCCATCGCACCGGCGATCACGGAGCCGTCCACGGAAAGGTACGTTCCGTCCCACGGCAGGTTCGGGTGCGTCCACTCCGTCCACGCGAGCGTCTTCCCGTCCGGCGAGAGACGAGGGAACGAATAGAAGTCGTTGCCCTGCGCGACGATCTCGACATCGTCGCCGCTGATCCGGACGATCTCGTTGAACGCTTCGCGGCCTTCGACGTGGCGCTCGCGCACGCAGATGAGTGATCCGTCCGGCGCGACGATCCCGTCGGCGTAGCGCAGACCACGAGGGATATCCGGTTTAGGCGTGATCGCGACCGGCGAGCCGCCGGGATCCTGGCGGTACAGGCGCTGGTCGTCCCAATTCGCGAAGTACACGACGCCGTCGCGCACCCACCATGCACCGCCGCCGTACTCGTGCACGGCCGTGCGGACGTTGAACCCCGCCGGCGTGACGTCTACGCCGTTGCGTACGACCACCGTCCGCCCGCCTTCGGACGGACGGGCCTCGGCCCAGTAGACCGGCCCGCGGTCGACAGCGACCCCCTGCAGGGTCACGCCGCCCTCGGCGATGGAGGCCGCCGAGATCGGCGAGCGCCAGGAGCCAAATGGTTGGACCGTCACGGCATGGACGGTAGCATGCCGCGGAGGCGGGGCCTCTCAGGAGCCTCAATAATCAACAAATCCAACACGCCGCGCTACGATTTACAGGCTGTGGGCGACGTTCAGACTTCTATCGCAAGGGGCGCCTCGTCGGCGCTTCCTGACACCGACTGGCGGATCGGCGCGCGACTCGCGGGCCGTTACCGCTTGGAAGAGCGGATCGCGGCCGGCGGCATGGCGACCGTCTACAAGGCTCGGGACGGATCCCTCGGCCGCGATGTCGCCGTCAAGGTCATGCACCCGGCCCTCGCGGCCGACCGCTCCTTCGTCGAACGCTTCCGCGCGGAAGCGACGAACGTCGCGCGTCTCTCGCATCCGAACATCGTCGCCGTCTACGACGCCGCGGAATCTGAGGGGACCCTCTTCATCGTGATGGAGCTCTGCGACGGGATCACTCTCCGCTCGCTCCTCGAACGTTTCGGTCACCTCGATCCGCCGACGGTGCGCCACGTCGCGCGCGGGATCGCCGCCGCGCTCGACCATGCGCACGCCAACGGCATCGTCCACCGCGACGTGAAGCCGGAGAACGTCATCCTCACCCCGGACGGACAAGTGAAGGTCGTCGACTTCGGCATCTCGAAGGCGCTCGGCCCCCACTCGACGCAACTGACGACCGATCGTCCGATCGGGACCGTCGCCTACGTGGCGCCGGAACAGATCGCGGGTTCGACCGTCGACGGACGCGCGGACGTCTACGCGCTCGGCGCGATCACCTTCGAGATGCTCACCGGACGATCGCCGTTCCGCGGCGACACCCCGCAAGCGGTCGCGGCCGCTCGCATGCACGCACCGGTGCTCTCCCCTGGGATCTCGCCGTCGATCGACGGTGCGGTGATGCGCGCGACGGCGGCGCGTCCCGAAGACCGATCCGCGACGCCCGGCGAGTTCGCCCGTGCGCTCGGCGAAGGTTCGACGCCGAGCTTCCTGCTGAACACCGACCAACTCCCGGACGTTGCCGACGCGACGCAAACGACGACGCCGACGCCGACGACGACCACGACGACGAGGGTGATCGAGCCCGTCCACTACGAACCACGCCCGTACGAACCGGCCCCCGTCACCGACGTCCTTCCCATGCAGATGCGGCTCTTCCGGCGCGCACGCCGGCGCTTCCGCATCGGCGCGGTGGTCGCCCTCCTCCTCGTCATCGCGGCGATCGCCGCGTACGCCGCGATGCCGAAACCGACGAGGGTTCCCGACGTCCGCAACGAGTCGCTGTCCGACGCCCAGGCCGCACTCAAGCGCGAAGGGCTTCGTCCGGGCACCGTCTCGAGTGTCTTCAGCGACACGGTTCCTCAGGACGACGTCGTCCGGACGGATCCCAGCATCAGTACGAAAGTGAAGAAGGGATCGATCGTCGACATCGCATTGTCGAAGGGTCCGGAGCTCTTCGACGTTCCGGACGTCGTCGGGAAGTCGATCGATGAAGCGCGGTCGCTGCTGTCGGCGGCGGGATTCAGCGTGCAGATCGCGAACCAGGACTACAACAACAGCGTCCCGAAGGACGCCGTCATCGCGCTCACGCCGGACACGACGCGCGCGAGGAAGGGCACGGCGTTCGCGGCCGATGTCAGCAAGGGACCGCCGCCGGTCACCGTCCCGGACATCACCGGCATGACGGCATCGAAGGCAAAGGCCGCACTCGATTCGGCAGGCTTGGCTTTCGTCGAGAACGACGTCTACTCCGACACGGTCGATTCGGGCACGGTGATCTCGTCCGATCCCGCCGGTGGTTCGTCCGCGCCGAAGGGGTCGAACGTGACGGTCAGCGTCTCCAAGGGACCGCGTCCGTTCCCGATGCCGAACCTGGTCGGGGTACAGCTGTCCGCGGCGAAGGCCAGAGCGAACTCGCTCGGCCTCGTCGTACGGAACACCTACGCCGTGCCGGGCTCCGGCAAACCCCACGGCCAGGTGCAGGGTCAGAACCCGCCGGCCGGCACGAACGTGCGCAAGGGCACGGCGATCGACCTCTACTACTCCACGTAGTCTGCGTTACGCTGCGCTTCCGATGCGCGGAACGCTGTTGCTCGTCGTGACAACCCTGCTTGCGGCGTCGTGCTCGTCGAAGGCACCGACGCCGACGCCCTCACCGACGGTGTCGCTCACGGCGACCGACCTCGAGGGCGGCGTTCTCACGATCGCCGACATGGGCAAGGGCTGGACGGCGACCAAGAACCCGCAGCCCGACACGTTCCAGATCGGTGGCAAGGTCGGCACCGAGACCTACCTCCAGAACGCGACGGCGTCGAAGACCGTGTCGTTCTCGCAGGACAACGCGTCGGGTTTCGTCACGAACACCGTGATGATCCTGCCGTCCGTCGCGGGGGCCGAGGCCGTGATGGCGGCCCACCAGAACCAGCCCGCGACGTGGCGCCAGCAGCGCACAGACGGCGGCTACCTCGACGCGAAGCTCACCGGCCCCGTCGCGACCCTCGACCAGCTCGGTGACGACTCGTACAGCGCACACGTCGATGCGACGATCAAACCCGGCAAGTCGGCGCAGACGACGACGCGCATCGTCGAGTACGTCGCGTACCGCATCGGCAACGTCGTCTCATTCGTCGTCGCGCAGGACGTCGGCGTCGCGAAGTACGCGAAGGAGCAGGAAGCCCGGCTCCAGCGGGTGATCCCGTGAGGTCGATCGCCGAAGCACTCGAGATCCGCAAGGACAGTTCCCGCGGCATCACGTTCCTCGATGCCGACGGCGAGAAGGAGCGCTGGACCTACGGCGATCTCGCGAACGCCGCACATCAGGCGTCCGGTGCGCTGTCCGACCTCGGCATCAAGCGCGGCGACCGCGTCGGCATCCTCGGATCGACCACCCCGGAGCTCGTCGCGGCCACCTTCGGATGCTGGGCGTCCGGCGCGGTCGCCGTACCGCTCGCGGTCCCGCTGCGTCTCACGTCCGTCGATTCGCTGGTCGAGGAGATCGCGTCTCGCGCGCACAAGGCCGAGATCGCGCTGCTCGCGACCGATCCGACGGTCTCGTCGATCGTGCCGCTCGACGGCATCGCACCACGGACGATCGGCCTCGACGAACTTCGCACGCGCGGACGTGACGCGCCCTACGCCGACATCGAGCCGGACGAACCCGCGTTGATCCAATTCACATCGGGATCGACGGCCCGCCCGAAGGGTGTCGTCCTTTCGCACCGCACGCTGATCAGCAACGGACTCGCCGCGCAGCAGCACCTCGGGCTCGGCCCCGACGACGTCACGGTCAGCTGGCTCCCGCTCTACCACGACTTCGGATTGATCGGTCTCACGCTCTGGCCGCTCGTGCTCGACATGACGGCGTACCTCATCCCGCCCGAGGTGTTCATCGCCGCGCCGAAGCGCTGGGTCACGGCGATGTCGCGCTACGGCGCAACGGTGACGGCCGCGCCGAACTTCGCCTACGGACTCGCGGCGCGTGCGATCAAGCAACTGCAGGACGAGCCGCTCGATCTCTCACCGCTGCGCATCGCCGCGAACGGCGCAGAACCCGTCGACCGCGAAACGATGGAGACCTTCGCGAACGCCGCCGCGCCCGTCGGGCTTCGTCCGGGCGCGCTCCTCGGTGTGTACGGACTCGCCGAAGCGACGCTCGGCATCTCGTCGCCGCCGTGCCTCGATCCGCCGCCGCCGTGGTGGGTGGACGCGTACAAGCTCGCCGAAGAAGGCGTTACGGAGGTCGTCGACGCGGGGGCCGAGAATGCGCGCGCACTCATCTCCGTCGGCAATCCGATCCCTGGGGTCGACGTGCGCATCTGTTCGGAGGCCGGCGACACGCTACCCGACGGACTCGTCGGAGAGATCTGCATCCGGACGGAGCACGCGATGCTCGGCTACTGGAACGATCCCGAAGAGACGGCGCTCACGCTCGTCGACGGCTGGATCCGCACCGGCGATCTCGGTGTGATCGGTCCGGACGGTCTCTACATCACCGGACGTCTCAAGGACATGATCATCGTCGGCGGACGCAACCTCTATCCGGAAGACGCCGAGCGCGCGGCGTCGAGCATCCCGGGCGTGCGCAAGGGCAACGCCGTCGCGTTCGGCATCGTCAGAAAGGCGCGTGAAGGTCTCGTCGTGATCGCGGAGACACGTCTCGTCGGCGAAGAGGCCGCGAAGCTCGCGAAGCAGATCTCGAGCGAGGTGCGCAAGGTGCTGCGTGTCGCCGCGGACCAGGTCGTGCTGCTCGTGCCGGGAACACTGCCGAAGACACCGTCCGGGAAACTGCAGCGCGCACTGACGCGGAAACTCTACGAAGCCGGACAGTTCGTCAGCGGCGCCGTCGCGACCGCGGGACGTGCGCTGTCGGGCGGATCACCGGAGCCGGCCTCGCTCTAAGCGACGCAGAACTCGTTGCCTTCGGGGTCGAGCATCACGAAGTCGGTGTCCCGCCGCTGCACGCTCGCGCCGAGTTTCTCGAGACGTGCACGCTCCGCCTCGCGATCGAACGTCCGGAGATCGAGGTGTAGCCGGTTCTTGTAGCGCTTCGGCTCCCCCGTCTCGCGGAAGGCGATGCCGGGGACGAGGTCGTGCACGACACCGTCGGGGAACGACGACGGCGCCTGGAAGCCGATCGTGTTCGCCGCGAGTTGATCCGCCACCGGCTCGCCGTAGGCGGTGAAGTGGCCGCCCTCGATGCGGAACGCGCCGGGTGCCGGATCGCATCGTCCGGACGAAGCCACGTAGCCCGTCGCCTGCGACCAGAACTCGAGCATGCGGTCCGCTTCGATGCAATCGAAGACGACGGAGCGGAGCCTCGGTCCGTCCCCGCCGATCACCGTGAACTCGTTGCCTTCGGCGTCGACATGCTCGCCCGGCGCCTCGTCCGGTGAAACGACCTCGAGACGTACGCGATTCGGACCCTGCTTTGACTCCGGCACCTGCTGGATGTAGATGGGGATCCGACGTCCGGTCTCGTCGTCCATCCGGCCGCGACCGTCGTACTGCGGATAGTCCTTCCGCCATTCGCGTGCTTCCTCGAGCGTCATGCGCACGAACTGATTCTCGTAGCCGAGCGTCGTCCCCCAGAAGCGCGCGACGACATCCGGATCGGCGGCGTCGAAGACGAGCTGGATGTTCCAGATCATTCGCGTTCGAGCGCACCTTCGAGTGTGAGGAGCCACTTCTTCATCGGCAGACCACCACCGTAGCCGCCCAGGCCACCGTCGCGATGCAGGACGCGATGGCACGGCACGACGATCGGGATCGGGTTGTTGTGCAACGCGTTGCCCGCGGCACGCGCTGCGCGCGGACTTCCCGCGCTTCGTGCCATATCCGAATACGTCGACACGCCGCCGTACGGGATGCGGTACGTCGCTTCGAGGACCTTCTTGTTGAACCCCTGAACGAGCGACCAGTCAAGTGCGAGGTCGAAGTTCTTCCGCTTGCCTTCGAAGTACTCGTCGAGTTCGCGCCTGATGTCGTCGACGCGTTTCGGCGCATGGACGACGCGCGGCGACAGCTTCCGCGCGAGTGCGTCGACGACGATCTCGGGATCGCGTTCGAACGACAGGGCGACGAGACCGCGCTGCGTCGCTGCGACCGTGAACGTGCCCATGGGCGTGTCCACTTCGTCGTACGCGATGTCTGCCTCGACGGCGATGCGATCCATCAAGCGCTCCATGACGTCCTCCTTCGGCTCTCCGAGCTCTTTCGCCGCACGCTTGATCAGATCGCTCATGACAAGGTCCCTCGTAGTTTCTTCAATCCCTCGCGAACGTTCTGGCGCGCGGCTTCTTCCGTCGTCCCCATAACGCGCGAGATGTCCCGGTATGTGAGGTCGGCGACGAAGCGGTGCGCGACGGCCTGACGCTGCTTCGTCGGCAGCCCGCGGACGGCCGCCCATACCGCAGGATCGAAGCCGTCGCGCGTACGGGCGGCGCGGTCCGGCGGCTGTTCGACCGGTTGCGGACGTCGCTTCCGTGCCCGGTGGCTGTCCATGGCCTTCCGCTCGGCGATCGTGAGGACCCAGGCGCGGAGGTTCCGGGCGTGGGTCAGCTTCGGATAGGCCTTCATCGCCGAGAGGAACGTCTCCTGGAAGCAGTCCTCGACGTCGTCGGCGAGACAAAGCGCACGCAGCAGCCGCCAGACGGACGAGGCGTTGTCGTCGATGAAGCGTTGGAAGGGCGGCAGCACGTCCCTATTCCAACGGCTGGGGACGACCCTCCGTGAGGTCCCGGCGAGCTCGGCGCGGCGTCATTCGGATCATTTGTGTGACATCTGTCAAGTTGCGTTCGAAATGAAGCCTTCTGGTGGTAAGGTTGGCGACGGCTATGGTCTGGGCGATATTGGTGGCGGCAGGCGTCGCCGTCGTTTCGATGACGGTGTTCGCAGCCAAACTCACGCGCAGGAACGATCCGAGCACACACGACTCGGTCGAATTCGCGCCCATCGTGGACCCCGCCGACCCATGGGCGGCGTGGAAGCCGCGCTCGTCCCTCGACGAACTCGACCGTCCGCGACCCCGCATCTGGCCACTCCTCGGTGCGCTGACGGGCGTCGTCCTGCTCGGCGCCGGCCTCGCGGGGGCCCGCCAGACCATCTGGGCGACGGCGGCGGCACCACAGACCGGCCTCGGTCCGATCGCCGAGGTGACGACGAGGCCCGACGTCGTCCAGGTCACCGTGACCGACGCTCCGACACCGCCACCCACACCCGCACCCACCGTGGCCCCGACCCCCGATCCGACCCTTGCACCCGCGCCGGCCCGTACGACGTCCCCCGTAGTCCAGACGTCGAAGACGACGACGCCAACGGGGACGGGACCGACCGTCGCCGGCTCGCCATCCTGCGGGACGTCGCTCTTCATCAGCTACACGGCGACGGCGAACGGCTCGGGGCTCTCCTGGATCGCGCTCTACGTGGACGGATCGGTCGCCAAGGGCGGCCCGATCTCGGGCATGAGCTACTCGAGCAGCTACTCGAAGCCCGCGACGCACGGCGACCACAGCCTGGAGATCTCGGTCCAGGACAAGGCCGGCCGGACGACCCGCCGGCAGTTCGAAGTGCACTGCCCCTAGGGCTTCCCCGGATCCGCGCCTGCCTGTATCCTGTCCGCGGAGCAACGGCGCTCCGCGCACCCCGGCGCGGGCGCCTTTTTCGTTCTACCAGCGGTTCCGTTCCACCAGCGACCCAAAAGAGCAGCCATGGACTACACCTACGACTTCCGCACGGAACGTGACGCCTGCGGCATCGGCTTCGTGGCCGACGCCGCCGGTAGGGCGCGCCGCGACATCGTCGAGGCGGCGATCACCGCCCTCTGCCGGGTGGAGCACCGCGGGGCGGTCGCGGCCGACGCCCTGACGGGCGACGGAGCCGGCGTCCTGACGCCGATCCCGAAGAAGCTCTTCGGCCCCCGCCGGGCCGTCGCGATGATGTTCGTCCGCTCGGAAGGGTTCGAGCGGCTCGTCGAAGAGGCCGCTCGCGCCGAGGGGTTCACGGCGCTCGAGTGGCGCGAGGTCCCCATCGATCTCGTCGCGCTCGGCGATCGGGCGAAGGCGACGCTGCCGCGCATCGTCCAACTCACACACGCGGCGACGATCACCGATTCGGACGAGCTCGAGCGCCGTTGCTTCCGCGCGCGGCGTCGCGCCGAGCACGCCGCGCTCGACGCCGGCGCGCACGTGTATTTCTTGTCCTGGTCGTTCCGCACGATCACGTACAAAGCGCTCGTCGCGGCTCCGCAGCTCGCGAACTTCTACCTGGACCTCGCGAACGATTCCTACGAGGCACCGTTCGCGATCTTCCACCAGCGCTATGCGACGAACACCACACCGACGTGGTCGCGCGCGCAACCGTTCCGCTTCCTCTGTCACAACGGAGAGATCAACGCGATCCAGGGGAACATCAACTGGATGCGCGCGCGTGAGGAGCACCTCGGCGCGGGCGACTTGGCGTCGGAGGAGATCCTTCGTCCGGTGGTCGACACGAACGGATCCGACTCCGCGATCCTCGACAACGCACTCGAGCTGCTCGTCCGTGGCGGACGCGACATCCGTCACGCGCTGCACATGCTCGTGCCCGACTCGTGGGAGACGCGCGAGGAGATCTCGCCCGATCTGCGCGCGTTCTACCGGTACCACTCGTGCCTCATCGAGCCCTGGGACGGTCCGGCGGGTCTGATCTTCACCGACGGCATCCGCGTCGGCGCGACGCTCGACCGCAACGGGCTCCGTCCGCTGCGCTACCAGATCTGCGAGGACGGACTCGTCGTCGTCAGCTCCGAGGTCGGCACGGTCGACGTCTCCGGACGGGGCGCCGTCAAGCGCGGCAAGCTCGCCGAAGGGCAGATGATCTGCGTCGATCCGACGCTTGAAGAGCCGGTGCAGCCGAACGCGACCGTCAAAGCGTTCATCGCGGCCGGCATGCCCTACGAGGAGTGGACCGAGCGCTTGCGCAAACGCGGTCCCGGGCTGCCGCGCATCGACATCCCGGACGAACTCATCGCGCGCCAGACCGCCTTCGGCGTCACGAAGGAAGAGATCACCGTGATCGTCGAGCCGATGGCGAAGTACCGCAAGGAGCCGACGTCGTCGATGGGCGATGACACGCAGGCGCCGTTCCTCACGACGTTCGCGCGTCCGCTGTTCAACTTCTTCAAACAACGTTTCGCGCAGGTCACGAACCCGCCGATCGACCATCTCCGCGAGCGCCTGGTGATGTCGAAGCGCACGCTCGTCGGTCCTCGCGCGCCGCTGTTGTCCGAAGTCGCCGAGGCGGCGGATCTGCTCGAGTACGAGTCGTTCGTCGTCTACCCGGAGGCCGTCGACGATCTGTTCGTCGACGCGCCGTGGGACGCGGCCCTCATCGACGCCACGTTCCCGGCGTCAGATGGCCCGTCCGGCTTGGAGAAGGCTCTTCGGCGACTGGGCGAGGAAGCGGAGCAGGCCTTGCGGGGCGGCGCGGCGATCCTCGTCGTGTCCGATCGCGCGGTGTCGCGCGAGCGCGCGCCGATCCCGTCGCTCGCGGCCGTCGGCGCCGTGCACCACCGCCTCGTCCGGGCCGGTCTTCGGACGCGAGCCTCGATCGTGTGCGACTCCGGTGAACCGCGCGAGACGCATCACTTCGCGACCCTCGTCGGATACGGCGCGGACCTCATCTGCCCGTACCTCACGTTCGCGTACCTCGCCGAGCGCGCGAGTAAAGGCATGATCGAAGGCTTCCCGCCGGACGAAGCGCTCGAGAACTACCGGTACGCGATCGAGGATGGCGTCCTCAAGATCATGTCGAAGATGGGGATCTCGACTGTCGATTCATATCGCGGCGCGCAGATCTTCGAGGCCTACGGACTCGGGCCGGACATCATCGGGCTTTGCTTCGAAGGAACGTTCTCGACCGTCTGGGGCCTCACCTTCGAGCAACTCGCCGAGAACGTGTTGCGCTGGCATGCGGACGCGTTCAGCAAACCGCGCGCGCGTCACATCTCGACGGGCTTCATCAAGTACAAGCACGGCGGCGAGTACCACTCCGCGAACCCCGACGTCGTGGACGCCCTGCACGAAACCGTCGGCTCCGGGACGAACCACCGCCAGTCCGATCTCGAGCGTGCAGCGCACGCGCTCCGGACCGCCGTCGCGAGCGGGAACGACGAGCACTACGACCGGTTCGCAGCCACGGTCAACGAGCGCCCGGCGTCGGAGCCGCGCGACCTGCTCGAGATGGTTGCCGCCGGGCCCCCCGTGCCCATCGACGAGGTCGAACCCGCGGCGGAGATCTGCCGCCGCTTCTCCTCCGGCGCGATCTCCCACGGATCGATCTCTCGCGAAGCTCACGAGACGCTCGCGATGGCGTTCAACATGATCGGTGGACGCGGCAACACGGGTGAAGGTGGCGAGGATCCCTACCGCTTCCGCACGAAGGGTTCGAAGCGCGATCGCAACTGCAAGATCAAGCAGGTGGCGTCCGGGCGTTTCGGCGTTACGCCGGAGTACGCGTCCTGGGCCGACGAGCTCCAGATCAAGATGGCGCAAGGGTCGAAGCCCGGCGAAGGCGGACAACTCCCCGGACACAAGGTGTCGAGCGAGATCGCGCGCCTGCGGCACACGCAGCCGGGCGTGTCGCTCATCTCTCCCCCACCGCACCACGACATCTACTCCATCGAGGACCTCGCGCAGCTGATCTACGACCTGAAGCAGGTGAACCCTCGCGCGGACGTGTCCGTGAAGCTCGTCGCGACGACGGGCGTCGGCACGATCGCCGCCGGCGTCGTGAAAGGTCTCGCTGAGGTTGTAATGCTCTCCGGCGCGGACGGCGGCACCGGCGCGTCCCCGCTGTCGTCGATCAAGAACGCCGGGCTCCCGTGGGAGCTCGGCCTCGCCGAAACGCAGCAGACGCTCGTCGCGGAAGGACTCCGTTCGCGTGTGAAGGTTCGCGTCGACGGCGGCTTCCGCACCGGACGCGACGTCATGATCGCCGCGCTCCTCGGCGCCGACCAGTACTCGTTCGGTACCGCTCCGCTGCTCGCCGAGGGCTGCATCATGGTGCGCACCTGCCACCGCGACACATGCCCCGTCGGCATCGCGACCCAGAAGCCGGAGCTCCGCGCGAAGTTCCAGGGCACGCCCGAGATGGTCGCCGCGTATCTCTACTTCGTCGCGGAAGAGGTGCGGCGCACCCTCGCGTCGCTCGGCCTCCGTTCCCTCGACGAAGCGATCGGACGAACCGACCTCCTGCGCCGCAAGACGATCGGCGAGGATCGCGCCGATTCCGTCGACCTCGACTGGCTCCTGCGCGACGCACGCTCCGGCGGGCGGGACTCGGACAGCCCGACGCGCTTCGTTGAGCACATCGCGTTGCAACGCGCGCGTTCCGAGCTCGGCCGCCGCGTGAAGGAAGACGCGGTGTTCGCTGTGCGCGTCGGCGAATCGGTGCAGCTGTCCTACGAGATCACGAACGCCGACCGTTCGATCGGAGCCGAACTCGGTGGCGAGATCGCCTACCACTTCGGCGAGGAGTCACCTCCGGGCGAAGCGAGCGTCACGTTCACCGGACAGGCCGGACAGAGCTTCGGCGCGTTCCTCGCCTCGGGCGTCGAGTTCACGCTCATCGGCGAAGCGAACGACTACGTCGGCAAATCCATGAATGGCGGACGGATCATCGTGCGCCCGCCCGCGGACGACGCGGGAGATCCCGTCCTCATCGGCAACACCGTGCTCTACGGCGCCACCGGCGGCGAGCTGTACTGCGCGGGTTCCGCCGGCGCCCGTTTCGCCGTGCGTAACGCCGGTGCGCTCGCGGTGATCGAAGGCGCGGGTCAGCACGCGTGCGAGTACATGACCGGTGGCTGGGTCGTGATCCTCGGTCCGGTCGGCAACAACCTCGGCGCGGGTATGTCCGGGGGCCAGGCCTTCGTGTACGACCCGACGAAGACGCTCCCGACGAAGGTGAACACGGAGCTCGTTTCCGTTGCGCCGGCGAACCCCGATCAGCTCGAGATCGTGCGCGAGTTCATCGACAACCACGAGCACTACACGCAGAGCAAGAAGGCTCGCGAGATCCTGAACGATTGGACGCGCGAGTCGTTGCACTTCTTCGCGGTCGTCCCGAAGACCGACGTCGCGAAGATCGAGGCACGCAAGGACGGCCTCGGGCGCGAGGACGAGGCCGAGGGCCTCGCCGCCGCGCGTCGTTAGTCCTTCCGCCCTTCCAGCGCTTCCATGATCGACACGCGCGCCTCGCGGAGCGCCGTCCGGAGATCGGCGAGCCTCGTCCGGTCGAGATCGTGCCTTCGCGCGGCGGACACGACATCGGAGACGAAGCCGTCGAGGTCGGCCTGCAACGAGGCCCACACCGACCTGATCTCGCTCGACGCACCGCGCGCTGCCTCCCGAGCCATGCGCGCGGCGTCTCGTCCAACTCGGGCCGCCTCGCGCCCTGCGCGTGCAGCCTCGCGCGCGGTTTCACGAGAGGTTCGGCTCACCCGGCGTTCGTCGCGCCGCACCTCGACCGCCGCACGCTTCACCTCGGTACGCAGGTCACGGACCGCCGACTTCACCTCGTCGCGGATGTCGCGCGCGATCTCCTTCGCCGAGCGC